>Ga0182027_10000053_pt1 | contig 167285 bp, 141 predicted proteins | sample 712E1DmetaG_FD_121300 | JGI IMG/M metagenome (GOLD analysis project Ga0182027, IMG submission 121300) | Permafrost microbial communities from Stordalen Mire, Sweden - 712E1D metaG (Illumina Assembly) | ecosystem: Environmental > Terrestrial > Soil > Wetlands > Permafrost | place: Sweden...
CAGCTATAACGACCCCTACTTCCCCTTCGTCGGCCGCGGCCGCAAGTACGACCTGCAGATGAAGTGTTCGTCGCTCCACAATCTCGGCCAGTACGACTGCGTGCTCATCGTCACCGATCACACGGACTACGACTACAAAAAGATCGTTAACGACGCCAGGCTGGTGGTGGATTCGCGCAACGCCACCCGCGGGATCAAGAGTGACAAGATCGTGCACTGCTAGGTAGCTGTCAGCTCTCAGCTTTCAGCCATCAGTTCAGTCTTTTTTTGGCGCGGCGGATGAGCGCTGACTTGATCGCCGGCACTTGTTCGAAACCGGGCTCCCATGGCCGAATGCCGGCTCTGCTGCTTCTTGTGTACCGAGCCGCTCCGGCCAGAACGCGCTGCCTGTGCTAGTATGTCGCGTTGACTCTTGGCAGCGTCCGGGTTGTGCGCTGCATCTATCAGGTGTGGCAATGAAAGATACTCTCGGAATCTTGCTTGCCGGAGGCGCCGGCGAGCGCCTCTATCCGCTCACCCGCGACCGCGCCAAGCCCGCTGTAACCTTCGGCGGCATCTACCGCATCATCGACGTTACGCTTTCCAACTGCGTCAACTCCGGTTTGCGCCGCGTCTTTATTCTCACGCAATACAAGGCGCTCTCGCTCAATCGTCAGATCCGCGAAGGCTGGAACATTTTCGGCAATGAAATCGGCGAGTTCATCGAAATCCTGCCGCCCATGCAGCGGGTCAGCCAGAACTGGTACATGGGGACGGCCGACGCGGTCTATCAGAACATCTATTCCATCGGCTCCGAGCAGCCCAAATACGTGCTCATCCTCGCCGGCGACCACATCTACAAAATGAATTACGATCGCATGCTCAAGCAGCACAAGGAAGCGGCTGCCGACGTCACCGTCGCGACCCTGGTCATGGACCCGTCCGAGAGCCGCCATTTCGGCGTCGTCGACATCGACCACGATCACCGCATCACCGGTTTCCTGGAAAAGCCGCAACAGACCGAGATCCGGTCGCCCTACGACGCGGCAAAAATCTCAGCGTCGATGGGCATCTATATCTTCAACACCGACGTGCTCATTCCCGTGCTGCTCAAAGACGCCGAGGATCCCGATTCCAGTCACGATTTCGGCAAGAACATTCTGCCCAAAATGCTCGCTGACTACCGCGTCTTCGCTTTCAATTTTGTCGACGAAAACAAGAAAGAGGCTCTCTACTGGCGCGACGTAGGCACGCTCGAAGCTTACTACGAAGCCAACATGGACCTGGTTTCGGTCTCTCCCGTCTTCAATCTTTACGATGACCAATGGCCCATTCGCACCTACCAGCGGCAGTATCCCCCGGCGAAATTCGTGTTCGCCGAAAGCGGACGCATGGGCCGCGCCCTCGATTCGCTGGTTTCTTCCGGCTGCATTATTTCCGGAGGCTCCGTGCAGGATTGCGTGCTGTCTCCCGATGTGCGCGTCAACTCCTACACCGAAATCGAGAGCAGCATTTTGTTCTCGCACGTGAACGTGGGACGCAGTTGCCGCATCCGCAAAGCCATCATCGACCGCGACGTGCACATTCCCGAAGGCACGACCATCGGCTACGATAACGAAGCCGACCGCGAGCAATACTTCGTCACTGACAGTGGCATCACCATCGTGACGCGCGATTACTCCCTGTTTGAGAACCCCGTGAGCGTGGACTACTACACCAGTGAGTAGGGCAGGTCGCAGGTCTGGCATGGGAACCCATGCCATCTCGATTTTCCTGACACGCGACCCTTTCTCCTAATTCAGCTTGAGGCGAACGGTTTGGGCAAGCTTCCTCTGCTGTTGGTCGAAGCTGTAGAGGTAATCCACCCCCAGTTCGAGAGCGGCCGCTACGTGCAACAGGTCCGCTGTGCGCGTGCCCAGTTTAGCGGTTGTTTGTCGAGAGAGTAGGCGCGCCCGCTCAAAGATCGGATCCGATAACTCTCGAAGTTGCAGAATCCCATCGCGCAAATCCCTCTCGAAGTCGCTTACCGATTCCCGGGCTTGCGCGGCCGAAACTTCCTTCCGAAACACACGCAATCCGAATGCATTGACGACTTCGAGCTCTCCAAGAGTCGTAACGAAGCGCTCGCCTGCAGAAGCCTCCATCGTATGCATAGCGGCGGTCGAATTAGAATCTGCGCCGTACAGCGATACGAGAAAACTGGAGTCGGCGTAGATTTTCAATACCGGTTCCGATCGGCGGATATCAAGTCCGCTCCGCTTACCGCCAGCACCTTTTCGCCGTAGATCTTGCGCACTCGCGCCCGGAAATCGGGGAGCTTTTTCGCGACCTCCGCGCTCTCCGGCACCAGTCGACCGATGACCCGCCGGTGCTTGGTGATTTGGATTTCCTCACCCTTCCGCAAAAGGCGCTCAATTTTTTTGAAATCGTAGCGAAGGTCTCGCACCGAGGCTTTGGTCATGTGATACATAATAGCATCACAAATGACTCTTTTGCAATCGGTCCGTCTTCCTTCGCTCCTAATGCTTCACTAAATCTTCCGCCAGCAAATGTGCCTTCTGCGCCAGCGTGCTCGCCCGCCGCAAATCGCCTTCTTTCAGCGCCGAATGCGCGCCATTCATATAGTTGCGGATCTGTCCCACGGTCTCCTGCTGTTGCGCGTTCAGGGTGCGTCCCGCGAGCTGTTTCAGTTGATCGCTGGCAGCGCCCAGCAATTGTTCCGCGTTGTGGCGCTCCTGGGTGGCTTCCGCGGGAGTAATGTCGGGCGCAATCTGAGCCGCGGGTTCGCTCGCTCCACCCTTGCGAATCACGATTCTCCGCGGAGCCCCATCCGGCGCTGGCGCCGTGCGCGGGCGGCGTTTCGTGGTGGCGCTCGCTGAACCAGCATCGGGCTTTTCCTTCAATTCGCCCTCCGATGCTCTCGCCGCCGTCGGAGCGTTCTCTGCGGGAGCCTTCTCTGCCGACGCGGGCGCAGCCGGAGCTTGTTCAGAGGAATTCGCGGCGGCAGCCGGGTCCCGCTGCCAGGCCGTTCCAGCGGCCGGGGAACTCAGCCCCAGCGCAATCGCGAGTCCACAGGCAAGCCGCATAAAAGTCCCAGAGAATTGTTTCCCACCCTTGTCAGGAACGCAAGGGCAGGCGCTTCGACCGCTCCAACAAAGACCGGGGAAGCGTTTCCGCTCCCCCGGTTGGGTTTCGCCTTGAGTCAGTCTTACTCGGTTCAGTCTTACTCGGTGCTGCCTGCTTCGGCGGCGGCGCTGATCGATTCGTTTTCCGGTTGCAGGATGACGCCATCAAACGGAGTCGCGCCCACGAAGCGTCCGCCAATCACGCTGACCCGGCGCAGCGGGAAACCGCTGTCGGGACCGCGCTGCCAGGAACGTCCGCCGTCGCGGCTTTCGAAGATCACGCCGGTCGCGTCGCTGGTGGCCAGCAGACGCTTGTGGGTGGAATCGAAGCTGACGGAGGTGATGTCCTTGCTGGGCAGGCCGTTGACGGCATGCTCCCAGGTCGCGCCCCCGTCTGAGCTGCGGAACGCGCCTTCGCGGGCCGCGATCACGATCTGGCTATCGGAAGCAATCGCCGCGCCGCGGATGCTCACCACATACGACGGCAGACCGGCCTGTTTCCAGGTTGCGCCGTTGTCATTCGAAACCAGCGCAGTGGAACGCGTAGCCGCGACCAGCGTGGAACCTTCCGCTCGCACCGAGACAAAATCAGTCTGTCCTAGAATCTGCCCGCCCTTCCAGGTCTTACCCTGGTCGGCACTCGAGTAGATGCCTGCAGTGGTTGCCGCCAGCCAGCGTCCAGAACCGAGTTCCAGATCGTTGACCCGCGCATCGAGCTTCGATTTCTCCAAGGTTGTTTTGGTGACCGCTTTACGAGTTCCCTTGGCCGGCGTTTTCACCGTATGCTCGACGACCACAACGTTCATGGGATGCCACTCGCTGGCATTGCGCTCCAGCGAATACACCCCGTGATTGGTACCGGCAATCAGCATTCCGCTGGGAGCCTGCTTGAGCGCGAAAACGTCCTTTCCGCCAAGTCCCTCCGCTTTCTGGAACCAGTGCTGTCCGGCATCATGGGAATAGAACAAGCCGCCGTATTCGCGATCGTTGACCACGCCAACGTAGAGCGTGCCGCCATCTTTGTTGTCGGCCAGAAGCGCCGACACATAGCGATGCGCGTAGCCGTGGTTCGAAGTGGTCCAGGTGGAGGCGCCATCCAGCGAGGCCATCACGCCGCTGCGGTCGGTGGCGAGCAGCACATGATTGGAATCCCGCGGATCGACGAGCACGTCATTGACGACCACTTCAGGGCTGCTCACACGCTTCCAGACCTTGCCCAGATCGGTCGTCTTCCAGAGGCCCTCGGTGGTTCCGGCGTACACGATCTTTTCGTTGGTCGGATCCTGCTTGAGCACGCGGGTGCGGCGCGCGGTAAACGGGATGCCTTGAATCTTCGAAAACAGGTTGCCTGCCGTTTCGCTCTTGTAAATTCCCGAGCAGGCGCTGGCGAAAACGACCGACGGATTGTCATGATCGACGATGACCGAAAACACGTCGGAGTCGTCAATCATGCCCTTATTAATATGCTGCCAGTTGGCGCCGGCGTCGGAAGTTTTCCAGGCCAGGTGCCAGGTTCCGGCATAGACGGTGTTCGGATCTTTGGGATCCACCGCAATCGACTCGATATTCTTGATGTCGACGGAGTTCGCGGGCGACAGGCGCTCCCAGGTATCGCCGCCATCCTTGCTGCGGAAGACGCCATCGAGCGCGCCCGCGACGAGCACGTTGGAATCGCCCTTGTACATGGCCATGGCGCGGATTGACTTGCCGTGCATCGCGGGCAGCGTATCCCAGTTGCGGCCGCCGTCGCGAGTGCGGAAGATTTCGCCGATCTGCTGGCCCGATGAACTCCATGCCGACACATAGATACGGTTGGAATCCTGCGGATCGATGGAGATGTGGTCCAGCACGTATTCGTCGCCACCCAACCGCGCCAGGCGCAACCAGGTGCGTCCGCCATCATTCGAAGTGAACATCTGGCCGGTGCTGGTGCCGAGCAGGATGTGATCTGGATTGTGCGCGTCGTAGGCGAGGCTGCGCGCGTCGCCGCCATCCGGACCTAGCACCTGCCAGGGCCCGGAGGCCAGCAGGGCGGTGCTCAAGAGACTGACAGCGAGAAGCAATAGACTGGTGCGGAGAACGTTCCGTTTCCCTGTGAAATGCATGCGCGTAGATTGACCCCCGGCGAACGATATTCGCCTGCGCTCAACTCTAGACAGCCTAGCACGGCTCGGACAAGGTTACCGAAGGGTAGAAAATAGAAAGGCCGGCAGGGTGAACCCCCACCGGCCTTTCGTGTTCGGCTGGTGCCAGTTACTCGGCCTTTTTCGCCGCTTTCTTGGCGACCGGTTTCGGATGATCCGGAACCGCCTTTACCTTCGTCTCATCGACCGGGGTCGTGGCGCTGGCCTCGGGGAAGGTTGCGCCGGCGGGAACGATCCACTGTTCCGAAGTCGCCGTGCCTGCGTTTCCAGTGCGGGTCTCGATGCGGCTGGGGTCGATGTTCTGCTTCGCCTCGCCTCCCGAGATGTACGCCTTCACGTTGAGCGCGCGCTCGCCCGCCAGGTTCTTACGCTTTTCCTTGGGGCCGGAGTTTCCGACGACGACCAGCTTGGCATCTGGATCCTGCTGCAACTTGAGCGCGACATCGTCCAGTTCGGCCTTGCAGGTGTTGTCCACGCGCCAGGGCTTCTTGAGGTTGGGATACTCGCACTCGTTCACCTTGCTGGCTTGCGGTGGCGGAGGCGGTGGCGGTGGCGGATTGTTGACCGTAACCGTGCTCGAAGTCGAGGCCGTCAAGCCGCGCGAGTCGGTACAAGTCGCGCTCACAGTGATCGGACCTGCGGAAGCGCCGGTGGTGGTGAGGGTGGCGGAATTGCCGCTGCCCGCGATGCTGCCGCCGCTGGAAGTCCAGCCGCCGACCGTGACGGTGGCATTGTCAGGACTGGTGCAGGAGCAACTGATGGTCGAGGGCGTTCCGGTTTCGACCGTTGTCGGGCTCGCCGAGCAGGAAACGTGCGGCGGATTCAGCGGCTTCACGGTGAAGTTGGCGCTGCAGCTGGCCGTGTTGTTCTTCTTGGCCTTGGGATCGGTAACGGTGGCGGTGGCGGTGTAGCTGCCAGCCGCGACGCCGTTGGTGTCGATAGAGGCGCCGGTATCCTTGCCTTCAATCTTGCCACCATTGACCGCCCAGGTGTAGGTGAGCGTGTGCTTAGGGTTGAAGTTGCTGGCGGCGACGGTCGCGTGTATCGGTTCACCCACCATGACTTCGGAAGGCTGAATCGAGCAGGCCGCCGCTACTGGAATTTCCGGAGCTCCGCCAAAATTGAACACCAGGCCGGTCGACAAGCGGGTACCGTCGAAGTTGGGACGGCGGAGTTGGCTTTCGTCAGGGGGCACTTCCTTCGAAAAATTTTCGTGCGCCCACTGGAAATCGGCCTCAAAGACGCGTAAATAGACCCGTTTCCAAAGCTTGAGGTCCATACCGCCGCCGAGAAGCGCGCCGACGCCTTCGCTGGCAAAATCACCGTCGGTTCTTGCCCCGACGCGTTCCCATCCAAACAGCGTGTGCACGAAATAGTTCACATTGTCGCCGCGATAGGTCAGCTTCGGCCCGACCATGAGGGCTTCGACGTTACCGGTACGGTTTACGTCTCCGCCAAAATTGCCTTCGAGACCCAAATACTTCGTGAAATTGTAGCTTATGCTGGCGCCGATGCCCGGCGCGATCGAGGGCAATTTGATGGCGTTGGGCGGAATGCTCTGGTCGGGAACATCGCCGCCCGGGTTCAACCACTGATAGCCGATAAAAAGCTCCGCCTTAGGGAAGTCATCCGACTGTACAGTTGGCGCGTTGGGCGCTGTCGTTTGTGCGTTCACCAAAGCTGGCATCGCAATTAGAACGATAGCCAGAACAAGCGCGACGCTCGCGCATCTGAAGAAGGTTATGCGACAAAGTGACATTGAGTTCCTCCAAATCGATTCCACTACAAGCTATTGAGCAGAACTGGAATAACAAAACCTTGCGGCAAGCACAGATACTCCGCAGCCTGAGAACACAGAATTCTACAGCAACTGGGCATTTTTGCAAAAGAGCAAGAACAAATAAATAGCATGGAACGGCTCCCGGGCTCCTTAGCCAGAGCACGCGTGTCCGAATGCAGGAACAGCATTGCACCATGCGGAAACAGCAATCTGTTCTGTTTTGCTCATTCGTGGCTGATATTCGTGGCTGATAGATGAGCTGATATATAAACGAATGGCGGAGGCTCTCAGCGCCATCGCGGATCGCGATTCTGTTTTCTGTAGAAAACTGCGCCGAACTTATCTCAAATTGATATTTCCGCATTCCCACTAGGTTGCGAGGCGGCGCGCTTCCCTGAATAATGCTGGGTGGGGCCGGGCACAGGAAAATATGACACAGGAACGCGTACTGATTGTTGAAGACGAAGAGAACGAACGAACCGGGCTGGCCGAATTAGTCTCGGGATGGGGCTATCGTACGGACACGGCGGTCGATGGCGTGGAAGCCCTGGAAAAAATTGCCGTCTTCGCTCCCTCCATCGTGATCACGGACGTGAAGATGCCCCGCATGGGAGGCATGGAACTGGTGGAACGGCTGGCCGACCTGGCGCAGTCAATCGCGGTGGTGATGGTGACCGCCCAGAAGGCGACGGACACCGCCTTTCACGCCGGCCGGCTCGGCGTCCAGGATTATATCGAGAAGCCCATCGACTTCCGGCGGCTGCGCTCCATCCTCACCAACATCGGCGAAATCCTGAACACGCGCACGGAAAACGAATCGCTGCGCCGCCGCTTGCGCGATAAAGGAGCGCTCGGCCTGCTGGTCGGAGCCTCGCCCGCGATGCAGGAAATTTTCCGGCTGATCGAGTTAGTGGCTCCGAGCACGGCTTCGGTTCTGATCACCGGCGCGAGCGGCACCGGCAAGGAATTAGTTGCGCGCACCATCCACGACTTGAGTCCGCGGCGCAACAAACCGTTCGTCCCCATTAATTGTGCGGCCATCCCCGAGACGCTGATTGAGAGCGAAATTTTTGGCCACGAAAAAGGCGCATTCACCGGAGCCATGGAGCGCCGCACCGGCTGCTTCGAACTCGCCGAAGGCGGCACGTTGCTGCTCGACGAGATCGGCGAAATGCCGGTGGGCACGCAGGCCAAGCTGCTGCGCGTGCTTGAAGATCACAAACTGCGGCGGCTCGGCAGCAAGGTCGAAACCTCCGTGGACGTGCGGGTGCTGGCCTCGACCAACAAAGTTCCCGACGAAGCCGTGGCCAACGGCGAACTGCGCGAGGATCTTTATTACCGCCTCAACGTGTTCAATATTCATATGCCGCCGCTGCGCGATCACAAGGAAGATCTCCGCGACTTAGTCAAGAGCCTGCTCGCGGATATGAATCTGAAGCACGATCGCAAGGTGGCGGACGTAAGTGAGGCTGTGCTCAATATTTTTCAGACTTACTCATGGCCGGGCAATGTCCGCGAGTTACGGAATACGCTGGAACGCGCGGTGATCGTTTGCGAAAGTGGATTGGTGGAAACCAAGCACTTGCCGCCAGGCTTTGGCCAGAGCGTGCGGCCGGTGGTAAACGATCCCGATGCCGTGCACCTCGGTGTCGGCACGACGGTCGGGGAAGCGGAGAAACTGCTCATCCTGAAAACTCTGCAGGCCACCAATAACAACAAAACGCGAGCCGCCGAGTTACTCGGCATCAGTTTAAAGACGCTTCATAACAAGCTGAAAGAATACGGCCGTCCGCAGGAGGCGGACGTAGCGGTAGAGGAGGAAGACGGCAAGGTCTAAGGTGTCAGGTCTTAGGTCTTAGATCTTAGGTCTTCGGGAAACTCTGATCAAGCATCAGCAAAAGGCGCAAACCACAGGGTATACGGGGGACCCCACGGACTTAATCAGAACTTTTTTAGGTCTTCGCGAGCGCCACAAAGGATTCCTGAGACCTAAGACCTGAGACCTGCTTTTCGATGACTCGCAAATTCATCATCGTGCTCGTGATCACGACGCTGTTCACCGCGCTCGTGGTCGGCTTCTCCTGGATCTACCTCTCGCAACTGCTGCGCCAGCGCCTGCTCTGGGCCGATGAAACCGCTTCCCAACTCACCAACCAACTCGAGTACGCCGCCTCCAAAGCCGTGCCCGATCTGACCAGCACGCGGGTGGACACTGAAAATCCCAAGGCGATGCGCACCGCCATCACCAATTATCTGCAGACCGATACCAACTTGAACGACATGCTGGAATCGGTGGTGGGAAATTCGCGCATCATCTACGACGCCGCCATCATTGATCCGAATGGAGTGGCGATTCTCGATACCAATCCGGCTCTGAACGCCAAGCCCGTTCCGGAGCGCCCTCGATTGGCGGTGTTGCGCGACGCCGGCTTCCGCCACCAGTTGCGGCTGCTGTATGGTCCCGGCACGGTTTATGACGTCAGCATCGGGCTAGAACTGGATGGGCAGGCCTTCGGCAGCGTGCGGGTCGGCGTCTCGACGGTTTTTCTGCGCAACGAACTGACGCCGAGACTGCAGCAGGCGGCTTTCTTTTCGGTGGTCGCGATTTTTTGTTCGCTGCTGCTGGCGGCCGTGGTTTCGAATGTCGCGCTCGGCCCTTTGAAGGCCATCGCCCGCAACCTCGACAGCGCCAGCGCTGGCGATCTGTTGCCCGCCGAAGAGTCCAGCTCGGAAGACGAGGTCGGCCTGGTGTCGCTGAAGATCGCGCACCTCGGCCGCCAGATTCGCGATACCAATCAGATTTTTTCCGCTTTGAAAGACAACGTCGAGCAGGTCATGACCAAGCTGCAGGACGGCCTCATGCTGTTCACGCGCGATACCCGGGTGGTGCTGGTGAGCGCCTCGGCGGAAAAATTTCTGGGACGCTCGCGCCGCGAAATTCTGGGACGCACCGCCGAAGAGATTTTTTCCGATGGGACGGTCCTCGGCGCGGTCGTTCTGCCCGCCTTCCAGAAGCAGCGCCCGCTGGTGCAGTACGAATTCGACGCCGCCGATGGCCGGCGGGTTCAAGTGTCGCTCGACTTCATCCAGGAAAAAGGCACGCCGATTGGCGCCCTGCTCACCATGCGCGATGCCGAATCGGTGCAGCGCATCGAGGACGAGATTGAAATTTCGCGCCGCCTCTCCGCCAGCGGACGGCTGACCCGAGGCGTGGCCCACGAGGTCAAGAACCCCATCAACGCCATCGTGCTGCACCTGCAGTTGCTGCAAAACAAATTGCAGCAGGACGATCCCGACACCCGCCGATATATGGACATTATCGGCGACGAAATCCATCGCCTCGACCGCGTCGTGCAAATTCTGGTGGACTTCACCCGTCCCCGCGATTTGCACCTGGAAGACGTGGACTTGCGAAAGATCCTGGAAAGTGTTTCGACGCTGGCCGCGCCCGATGCCGCCCGTCACGGCGTGCGCGTCGTTCAGGAACTGCCCAACCGTGATCTGCCAAACCAGGATGACGCGCTGATGGTGCGCGTCGATCCGGATCTTATGAAGCAGGCGATTTTGAACCTGGTGCTGAACGGCGTGCAGTCCATGACGACAGGAGGAACGCTCACCCTGAAAGCGCACCGCGATGGAGATATGATTCTCGCCGAAGTCATGGACCAGGGCTGCGGCATTCCTCCCGAAGCGCAAGAGAAAATTTTCGAACTCTACTTCACCACTAAGGGCGACAAAGGTGGGAGCGGAATCGGCCTGGCGCAGACCTACCAGATCATGCAGTGGCATTATGGTTCGGTGGAGTTCGATACCATCGTGGGAGCCGGCACGACATTCCGCCTGCGGCTGCCGGCAGCGGTCGTAAAACCAGAACGGCGCGCGGAAATGACAGCCTGAGACTCCTTGTCTTGAGGCAGGACGAGCCCCGCAACCATTGCTAACGGTAACGAAAAGTGGTAGTGGCTCAGTTTCGCGATGCAGGCGACAAGGCGCTGAACCACCAAGGACACGAAGTATTACTAAGGCCTTCGATCTCAGATGTTCCTTCGTGTGCCTTCGTGGCCTTTGTGGTTTACGGTTGCGCAAACTGAGCCACTACCCGAAAAGTGCATTTCTTGCTTTTTCGCGCTCGCCCCTTTACGCTCGGCGCACAAGCATGCGGGAGGAGGCTGCGGATGATCATCGAAATGCCCACCTATAAAACCAAACCCGGCAAGCGCACCGAGTTTCTTGAGATATTTCGTTCCAAGAGTGTCCCGGCGCACACAGAAATCGGGATGAAAATCCTGGGCCCATTTCTGTCCGTCGAAGATCCCGACACCTTCTTCTTTATGCGCGGCTTTCCCGATCTTGCTTCGCGTGAGCCGATGAAAGCAAAGTTTTATGAGGGAGCATTGTGGAAGGGTGAACTAGAGAACGTTCTGATGCCGATGTTGGAAAAATATGAAGTCGTCCTAGCGGATGACCCGGAGGGTCTGGTTCACTGGTAGTGGAGGTAGCGGAGGCGCCAACGGAAACGGCCAAGCCGCGCCACGGAAAGACACACCATGAAAGCTTTGCTCCTAATCGCGGCAACTCTAGCGTTCCTGACCGCCGGGTTTCAATTGATGTCGAACTCCAGCGCCCACCCCACAGCGCAATCTGGATACCTCGGCTTCGATCGCAACGACTATCCGGGCGACTTGAATCTGAAGATTCTCCGCCAGACCTTCTCCTACTCCGGCTATTGGCTGAATAATCCGCCGGGAGCGAAAACAAATTCCTGGACTGGCAAGCGGAGGATTCTCCAAGCTGCAGGTTTCGGCTTCCTGGTTCTCTTCAACGGCCGCACGTATGCGGAGATCAAGCACGCCGGGGATGCGGCCAAGCTAGGCAACTCCGACGCTGCCGCGGCGGTCGCGGCGGCGCGCGCCGAGGGATTTCCATCGCAGACCATCATCTTCCTTGATCAAGAACAGGGCGGACGCCTCCTTCCCGAACAACGAGCCTATCTTCATGCCTGGGTCGACGGCGTTAGTGCCGCGCAATTTGCCGCCGGTGTGTACTGCTCGGGGATCGCTGCCAAGGAGGGTTCCGGCGCCTCCATCGTGACCGCGGAGGACATCCGGAAAAATGCCGGCGGAAGAAAAATAAAATATTGGGTCGTCAACGACTCCTGCCCACCCTCGCCTGGATGCTCTGTTTCAAGAGAAGATCTGTCGCCGCAATCGAGCGGCATCTCCTTTGCCGAAGTCTGGCAATTTTCTCAGTCGCCGAAGCGATCGGACTTCGCCCGCGGCTGCCCCGCTAACTACAATAAGGATGGAAATTGTTACCCACCCGGCATGGTTTCCGCGAAAGATCCCTCCCAACGATTGTCTGTGGATCTCGACGTTGCGGCGTCAAGCGATCCTTCTCACGGCAGAACCCGCGATTGACGACGGAGACTAGCCCTCAAGCGCAGCGCAAGTCTGCGGCGCTTGTTTAGCCAGTGAATCGCTACAGCGCCTCAGCGGAGTTTCTATATCGTACCGTGACCGCATGATGATTACTGTGATCGGTGCGCACTCGCCGGTGGAGTGCCCGGGCGTCCCCGCCCGGCTGGACGGGCGAGACGCCCGTCCAGCCCTCGAGAACATCCACCAGCGGTCACGGTACCAGGGCTTCCCCCTCGAAAGACGATCTTACTTCTTTCCCGGCTCCCGGCTCGGTGGCTGCTGTTTCTGCTGCAACTGCTGTTGCTGCTGCTGGTGTTTTTGCTGCAATTGCTGCGTCTGCTGCTGATGGCTTTGTTCCACCTGCTGCCTTTGCGGTTCGCTCACCTTCTGTTTATCCAGCTTCACGTGCTCCTGGTCCTGCTTCTGCTGGAGTTTGTCTCGCTCCTGTTGCTGTTTCGTAATTTGCTTTTCCTGCTGCTGCTGGTACTTTTTGTCCAGCTTCGGGTTGCCCGTATTTGGAGTGCTCCGAGCCAAAGGCGGAAGCTCGTGAGGATGAACCGGCGTGCTGGCTCCTCCCCGATTGGCTGGTGTATAAGACCCTCCTGCCTCTTTGGCCGGGACAGCGGCACGGTCATTAAAATCTCCGGGCCGTGGGGTCGCTGCGGTGCCGGGCTTGCCCATGTTCGCCGACGCGCGTTGCTGCGGGTTGGCTCGGGCTGCCTGCGCATGTTGCGTTTGAGTCGCTACCGGTGGGACATGTCTCTCCCGCGCCGCCGCCTCGTCTTCAGGCCTTGGACGCGCGCTGATTCCACCATTGCCGCCGTTGTAACTGACGTGGCTCTCGTTGCGATACGTCACGTGGGTATCGTAAACATTGTGAATGTTGCTGACGTTTATGTTGTTCACGGAACGGTTGTAGAAGAAGTGTCCGCCGTCCCAACGCCCGCCTTCAAAGCCCTCGCCGAAATAGCCGAATCCGTAATTGATCCCGCCGTAGAAGCCCACGTGCGGTCCCCAGTAGCCGTCATAGAAAACGAATCCGTCGCCGCCCCAACCCCAATAGGCTGGAGTCCACAGGAAACCGACTTCGGGCGCCATCACCCACGTCCCTGGCACCCAGTAGTAGTCGCTGATGTCGTAGTCGTAGGCCCAGTAGCCAGGGGTCCAGAGATAGCCGTCGTCCGGACAAAGAGGCTGCTCATAAACAGGTAGCGGAGGCGGGCCGATCCTAATGGCCACGCCAATTTGGGCGAACGATGCTGCCGACATCGACAACATGACGAACGCAAACAGCAGCACACGAATGAAACGAATATGCATGGTGATTCCTTTGGCCGAATCCCTCGCTTGCCCGGTGATGCTTTTTGGACGCGGGTTGCGTGAATTGAGGGCCTATTTTCGGACGAACCATAACTGCAGACTGCGTCTCGCTCGCAAATGGTTCAGGCAAAACTTTCTCATTCCGGAGATACCGAAATCTGTACAAGATAGCTCACTTCCGAGGATGGGTCCCAGGTTGGAGCTAAATCGGGAAACGTCTGTCCGGTGCAAAAGTCAATCTCACGACCAGGGCTGTCCAAGGCTCGACAGTGGATCACACTGCTTTTCGCAGGTCAGGATTATTGCAGGTCCACGGTCTGGGCGAGACGGAAGCTGAGACGGCGATCGACGCCGAAGACGATGTCTTTGTCCTTCTGGCTGGCGCTAGAAGCCGTGCCGGGCGCCGAGTTCCGTTCCTCGCGGGAACCGCTGTCGAAGATGCTGGAGGTCTCGATCATCACCGGCCTTCCCCCGACGTTCAAACTCACCAGCACGATCCGCAGATAGCCGGGTTCGGCCGAGCTTGCGCGCGAGTGTCCGCGAGGGCTTGCGGACGGCCTGGCTTCGAGCACGCGGCCGGTCGCCGGTGTGCCGCGGGCCACCAGCGTCTGGCCGTCGATCACGACCGGTTCATCGACCGTTGCAGTAAAAGTTTCTCCCGCACGCGAAGTTGCGCTCGAAAGCGCACTCTGCAGGCGAATTGGGATCGGCGTTCCCTCGGGCAGTTTGGTGGCGGATGGTATCAGCAACTGGCTGGGCGAAATTCCGGTCGAACGCGGCTGGCGATCGAACGGCAACTCCTGCGCATTGGCGGAGTTCGAAGCGTCTTGGGCAGGAGGCCTTCCACAGGCGGAGAGCAGGCTGAGCGTCAGCAGAACGATGGCGATGCGGCCGGGAGCGGATGACATATTTGCCCCAACATGAATTTCGTCGCGATTTCAGCGAGTTAGATGCGTTTTGTGAATTTTATCCTCTTCACAGGATCTTTGCCGGGCGCGGAATTTACTTGCCAATCATCGCGCGGAATCGTCACAAATTTGGTGTGACCGCTGGCACTTTGCGGCGAACTGTTTCGCTCTACACTTTTCCCTAATCAGGTTTAGCGCGGTTCATTCGCGGAAAATCTGAGCTTGTTTTTTCCCAGTGTGGAATCGCCGCGAGGTTTCATGAGCCAGATCATAGAACTTCGCTTTCCCGAGACCTGAGAACTGAGAACTCTTGAAGAGTCACGTCGGCATGAACGTCATCACCCAATTTCCGGCGGCCCTCGATTACGACCCCGATCTGCGCTTCCGCGCGATGTTCGAAGGGGCCGCGATCGGAATCGGGATTTGCCAGCTCGACGGCCGGATTCTGGAAGCGAATCCCGCACTCAGCGAAATGCTTGGTTATAGCCAACAGGAACTGACGGGCACGCACCACGGCGATTTCTTTCCGGCAGCTCCTCCGGAACTTCATCGCGAGACTGGCCGCGAGATTTATCCCACCGGCTTTTTGCCCGACGAACAATTGCTGGGAGAGTTGTTGCGGGGCGAGCGTGATTCGTTCGAAATCGAAAAAAAGCGGCAAGAATATCTTGCTGGTGGACGACCACCCGGTGGCGCGCAAGTCCATGCAGCGCGTCTTGCTGGAAGCCGGTTACCGGATTTTCGCTGCCTCCAGCGCGAAGGAAGCGCTGAAAGTTTTCGCGGAGCACTCCGGCGCTGTCGATCTGCTGATCGCCGACTGCATGATGCCGGAAATGAATGGGCAGGAACTCGCGGAAACATTGCGCCGGCAGAAGCCGGGGCTGAAAGTCCTGTTGGTCTCCGGCTATGAGCAGGCGCCCGCAGGGTCGGCCGCAGGCGCGGTTAAGCTGGCTCGCAAGCCATTTTCTGGAAGGGCCCTGATCGAACGTGTGGGCGAAATTATGCGCAGCCCCTGAAGAGGCGTCTGATTTCCCGTGGAGATACGGCTCGCCGTGTCTCTACATGCTGCATCATGCTGCATCGCAAAAGCAGCCAGTTGTTGGTGAAGTTCCGCATCGCCAAGGAGATTCTCCATGTTCATTGCATCGAGTGCCGCCACCCTCAGCCATGGTCATTCCGCGCAAATCGAGGGAGCGAATTTCTTAAACCTTCTCATCGTGGACGATGACCGCACCATCCGCGAAGGCTGCCGCGAGGTGGCCCAATCGCTCGGATTCAACACGCAGGTAGCGGAGTCCGCCGAACAAGCCTACCGGCTGCTCGACAGTTCGAGCGCCGACGCCGTGCTGCTGGACTTGCGGCTGCCAGGAGCAGGCGGCCTGGAAGCGCTGCACGCCATTAAGAAGCATCGCACGGAGGCGCTGGTCGTTGTGGTGACCGGCTATGGCACGGTGCAATCGGCGGTGCAGGCGATGAAAGACGGCGCCTACGATTACGTCACCAAACCCTTCAGCATGGAAGAGTTGCGCCTGCTGCTGGAGCGGCTGGCGGGGCATCTGCGGCTGAAGACGGAGAACCGCATGCTGCGGGAAACCATCAAGTCGCGGCAAGGCTTCGGCAACATCGTCGGGCGCGCGCCGGAGATGGAGAAGCTACACCGCATCATCGCGAAAGCGGGACAGAGCACGCATCCGGTACTGATTCTGGGCGAAAGCGGCACCGGCAAGGAATTGGTGGCGAAGTCGATTCACATGGCCGGCACGTTCCGCAACAAGCCCTTCATACCGGTCGACTGCGGATCGCTGGTGCCGACGCTGATCGAGAGCGAACTGTTCGGGCACGTGCGCGGCGCCTTCACGGGAGCGACCAATCCCAAGGACGGGCTGCTGGCGATCGCTGATGGGGGCACGGTATTTCTCGACGAGATTGGCGAGTTGCCGGTCGACTTGCAAGCCAAGCTCTTACGGGCGATTCAGGAGAAGGAGATTCGTCCGGTGGGAAGCGTGAAGCGCGTTCCCATCAATGTGCGGATTCTGGCCGCGACCAATCGCGACCTGGAACGGGCGGTGAGCGAGGGCACGTTCCGCCGCGATCTTTTTTTCCGGCTGAATGTGTTGACCCTGCGGATTCCGCCGTTGCGCGAGCGCCGGCAGGACATTCCGCTGCTGGTGATGCATATTCTCGAGCGCATTGGGCGCGACGCCGGCGCCGAAAAGAAGATTTCGGACGAGGCGCTGAAGGCACTGCTGAATTACGACTGGCCGGGCAACGTGCGCGAACTGGAGAACTCGCTGGACGGGCGTGCGCGCTCAGCAGCGCCCACGAAATCCAGCTGCGCGATCTTCCCACCCAGATTTACAGCGCGCCCCTCGACTTGATGGCCGTGAGCCAACCGGCGAATGGCATCGTGCCCATGGCGGAGTTGGAGAAACAAACTATCCTGAACGCGCTGGCCCAGGTGAATGGAGACAAGATGCTGGCGGCGCGGCGGTTGGGCATTGGCAAGACGACGCTCTACCGCAAATTGAAAGAGTACGGGTCCCAGAACTAATTTGTTATTTGCGATTGGCGAATTGGTAATTGAGAATCGCGCGGGTCCCTGGGATCAAAATTACAAATTGCCAATATTGCCAATTACAAATTTGCGCCAGTCCCAAAACTGAGCGGTCGGAGCGTGCGCCCGTGCCAGAACGGGAGTTTAGAGAGAGGCCGAGCACATAACTCATTCATTTTTACGCGAAGACAATTGGCCCGGAAGTTGCAAAACGATTCACCATGATCCTTCTTGTAACGCCGAGCGGGCGGGCATCCGAGTGCGCCGGGGCTCTGTATGAGGCCACCGGCGAGGAAGTCGTGATTGCGGAGAGTCTGGCGCGCGCCACCACCCTCTTGCGGGCGGAAGACTACTTGGCGGTGGTGCTCGATCAGTATCTGCTCGAAGCCGAACCGCTGGCAGCCGAGACCGCGCTCGAGCACATGGGCACGGCGATCGCGGTGCAGGTCAATCTGGCGATTAGCGGGATGGAGCGTCTGGTGCGGGAAGTGCGGGCGGGGGTGCAGCGCCGCCGGCGCGAGGAAGCGAGGGCCCGGCAAGCCGCGATCGGCAAGCTGCAGAGCGAACTGAATGGCACGGTGACGGCCCTGCTGCTGTCCAGCGAACTGGCGCTCGGAACTGCCGGCTTGCCGGCGGCGGCAGGCGAAAAACTGCAGTCGGTTCATGAGCTGGTGAAAAAACTTCGAACCCAATTGGAGACCACGGAAGCGACCGGGGAAGCGGAAACGGCGGCGGGCGTTTAATGGTTCGCGCTCCGAGGCCGATAACAGATATAGGAGGCTGGACCCTGCCAGAGCGTGTTTCCTGTAGATGGCTGGAGACGGTGCGGTACCCCATCGTTGCGGCGCGCGATGGCGAGGAAGCCCTGGACTTTCTTTTTGTCGCGCGCATTCCCGCGGACTGGCTGGTCATCAATCAGCCGCGGGTAGTGGAAGCTATCCAGCATTCGGCGGTCCCAGCTCATGACTGACACCAAAGCCGCATCATGGCTCACTCCGCAACCCAACGAAATCCGGGTGCTGCACGTTGAAGATAACGAAATGGACGCGGAACTCGTGGCCCAGGCTCTGCGCAAAGGCGGTTTCGCGTTTTCCGTGGTGGTGGTGCGGACGGAAGCCGAGTTTGAGCGGCAGCTTCGCTTGCACAGTCCGGACGTGGTCATCGCCGACTATAACCTGCCGCAGTGGAAAGGCATGGAAGCGCTGGAGGTGCTGCGGCGCGCGGGGCTCGACATTCCCCTGATCCTGGTCTCGGGCGCATTGGGAGACATCACGGCGGTGGAATGCATCAAACGGGGCGCGACGGATTACGTTCTAAAAGACGGCCTGGCACGGCTACCTGAAGCCGTCCGCCGCGCCTTGCAGGAAAGACGTCTGCTTCGTTTACGGCGGCAAGCCGAAGAAGATTTGGCGAGGAAAGTCGAAGAGCTTGCGCGCTCCAACGCGGAGCTTGAGCAATTCGCTTATATCGCGTCGCATGACCTGCAGGAGCCGTTGCGGATGGTGGCAACCTATACCCAGCTGCTGGCCGAACGTTATCGCGGACGGCTCGACGAGAACGCCGACAAATTCATCGGTTATGCCTGCGAGGGAGCTCTGCGCATGCAGGCCCTGGTTCAGGATCTGCTGGCCTTTTCCCGAGTCGGCCGGAGTGGCGGAGCTTGCGGATGCGTCGATTGCAACGCGGCGCTGGCAGAGGTCCTGCAGAGTCTGGGTCCGGCAATGAAAGAGAGCGGCGCCGTGGTCACGCAGGTCTTCCAGAATCTGATCGGGAACGCGATCAAATTCCGGGGAAAGGAAGCGCCTGCGATTTCCGTGCAGGCCGAGGAAGTGGGCCGGCAATGGTTGTTCAGCGTGAGCGATAACGGAATCGGCATTGCGCCGGAGTACGCAGAGAATATTTTTGTCGTCTTCCAGCGCCTGCACACGCGGACCGAATATGCGGGCAACGGAATTGGCCTGGCCATCTGCAAGAAGATCATCGAGCACTGTGGCGGGAAGATCTGGGTGGAGGCGCAGGCAGGCCGTGGTTCCATTTTCAAGTTCACGATGCCCTGCGATGGTCTCGCGGCGAAGGAGTTGTGCGGGCAGGAAGGGTCGATGTCCAGCCCCGGAGCGGTGTCTGATGCCAGCGCAGAAACGCCGCTCGCCGCGCCTGCGAAGGCGTAGCAAGTCCGGTCTCGATCGGCGGCAGAAGTTTCGGCAGCTAGTACCGTGACCGCGTAACGAGTCATTCAAATAGAGCGACGGGCGTCTCGCCCATCCAGCCGGACGCGGACGCTCGGCGCTCCACCGGCAATCTCAGATCAACCGTTGTAACAATCTCGCGGTCACGGTGCTAAGGTCTGAAGCAATCCCGATTGGTTTACAAATCTCTACCCAAAGTATTCGCAAGGGCGGCGCATGGGTCACGTTCTTGGGGAAGGAACGGAGGTTTGTCATGGAGAACCGAACGACAGTCTTGTACGTGGACGACAATCCCAAATCCAGCCGATTGCTAACCAGTGTTCTTGAAGAGTGCGGATTCCGAGTGATCGCGAAAAACGACCCGGTCGAGGCGCTCGTGCTGTGCCGGAAAACGTATTTTGATCTGGCGCTTCTTGACTATGAAATGCCCGCGATGCCGGGTTCGAAACTGGCCCAGGAAATCAAGTTTCTGGCGCCGGATGTTCCCGTGGTCCTGATCTCCAGCCGCTCGACTCTGCCGTCTTCGGAACTGGCGTTTGTGGATGCTCACTTCGGATTTGGAACCGCGCTCGACGATCTCCTGTGGACGATGCGGATACTGGTGCAGCCGAAGCTGGCCAGGATGCCGGACCCTCGCGCGGTTCAACGTGCGGTGACGCAGTGGTCGGACTCGACGTAGGCAGTGCCCAGTACCCAGTACTCAGTACCCAGAAAAACCGCCTCTTTACATTGCTGTACGGCTGGTTTTGACTGGGTACTGGGTACTGGCAACTGGGTACGGCTTTTCTCAAGAAAAGTCTTCCCTAGGAACGGCCCTCGACCCTAAACTGGAGGCAGGCAGGCCGAGGGTCTCTTCCCAGCCCTCGAACCCGGAGGTTCTGTGCGGGTATTGGTGACGGCTGACACGTTCAGCGGAGTGTGGACATACTCGCGCGAACTGGTCTCGGGTCTGGTGACCCATGGAGCGCAAGTCACGCTCGTCAGCTTTGGAGAAATTCCACTTCCTCATCAGACCGCTTGGATGGACGGCCTGCATGGGCTGGAATATCATCCCACCGCGTTTCGTCTCGACTGGATGCAGGAAGGAGAGCAGGACTTCCACGCCGCCGAGGACTATCTGTGCGCCATCGTTCGCGACACGCGTCCCGATTTCCTGCATTTGAATCAGCTGAGCTTTGGAGCGCTGCCGGTGGCGACGCCGCGAGTAGTGGTGGCGCACGGCGATGTGATCACGTGGTGGCTGAGCATCCACGGACACGAACCCGGCGCCTCCGCCTGGCTGAAGTGGTATCGCGCGGCCATGGTCGCGGGTTTGAAGCGGGCCGAGGCCGTGGTCACCGCTTCACGCTGGATGGGGGAAATGCTGCGCGCGGCCTATGGCGACGATTTCGAGGGCTACGTCATTCCGCCGGGACGCAATCCGATCTACTTCAATCCGTTTGTGACGAAAGAAGAGTCGGTGCTGGCGATCGGGCGTCTGTGGGATTCGGGGAAGCAGGTGGCATTGCTGACCCAGCACACCTACGGTCTGCCGGTTTGCATTGTGGGAGCGGATAACCCGGTTCCCGCGCCGCCGGTACCGATCCGCGCCGACGTGCGCGTCTCCACCGGCGAACACGAGATTTCGGTGAAGGGAGCGCAGACCGAATCGCAACTGCGCTCGCTCTACAGCAAGTCGACGATTTTCGCGGCGACTTCGCAGTATGAGCCCACCGGGCTGGCGTCGATCGAGGCGGCGTTTTCGCGCTGCGCCCTGGTCGCCAATGACACCGAGGTGTATCGCGAACTCTGGGGCGACGCGGCTTTGTACTTCGAACGCAATAACGCCGAGAGCCTCAGCGACGTGCTCGGCCAGTTGGATGAAGACCGCGAACTGACGCGCTTGTACGGAACCCGCGCCTACAATCGGGCGCGCGAGCGCTTCACGGCGCGACGGATGGTGGACGACTATCTGCGGCTGTATCGGCGGTTGCGGACGGCGAAGGTGGCGGTGGCGTAACGCCGCTAAGGCTTGGCCGTCACAACCTTCTGGATCTCGCTCTCGCTGCGAACTCCCCTCAGGGAGATTCCGCACCTTTCAAAGCAAAGCGTCGCCTTCCGATTACTTTCCCTGTCTACGCCCTTAGCAGCGTTCGCATTCACACAAAATTAATATAGCCGAAACATTGGCGTAACAAATCTCCCTTATGGTTTGCTCCTCCGAAGGAATCGGAGATGTTTCAGAGTTGAGATCACAGGAGATCAACTATGCGTTCCTGCCACTATCCGTTCGGGGCGCTATTCGAGCGGAAGCTTGCAATGGCTGCCACCGCGCTTAAGGAAAGAAAGGGTACTGACCTGAAACAAAAGGTGGCACTTCTTGGAGTATTGGCCGCATTGACGAGTTCGTCGTGGGCTCAGCAAGGCCCCGTTCCCAAAGGAATTCCACATCTTGATCACGTCTTCGTAATCATGATGGAAAACCACGGCTACAACGAGATTCTCAACAACCCGAACGCTGCGTTCATCAACCGCTACGCCCGCTCCGCCAATCTTGCGACCAACTACTTCGCAGTTGCCCATCCCAGTCTGACAAACTACCTGGAGGTAGTGGGAGGGTCAAACTTCGGCGTGTTAAGTGATAACCCTCCGGACTGGCATAACGCCACCTGTACGACCAATTTCGCCTCCGGGACTGCCAATACTGACAATCCGCCAAGCCTAAACGTTTGTCCGATCGCGGGCAGCGGAACCGACGCCGCTACGCCAGCCCTGGATTGCACGAACGAGGTCCAGGGCCCCCCCTGCGAGATCAACATAAACGGGACTCTGGCAATCGCAGCAGTCTCCACCACGCTTGGCATTACCATTGCCAATCAGTTGGCCGATGCCGGAAAGAGCTGGAAAACCTATCAGGAAAATCTGCCGTTGACTGGGCCCGACACAGTGAACTACAGCGACGGCAACTTCACCAACAACACGGATTTCACCAAGATCAAACCACCATTGAATCCGCCCCTGACGCAGAGTGACATCGTTCAGCTCTACGCGTCCAAGCACAACCCGTTCGTCTACTTCCAGGATGTGCAGCAGGGTACGAATCCACTTGTCAGTTATTCCAATATGGCCGAGTTTGAGGGTCTGGGTGGCTTCTGGGGCGATCTGGGCTCGGGCAAGGTACCAAATTTCTCATTCATCGTGCCAAATCAGTGCAACGACCAGCATGGGCGCGGCAACGGTACGGCTTTCTGTAACTATGATCCCAACGACAACGGCACCCAGGCGGGACTTAACCCAGCGTTGATCATTTTAGGTGATCAGGCGGTGGAGAAAATCGTTACCGCGATTCACGGCTCCCCCGTGTGGAGACGGGGCCGCAACGCCATTATTGTGGTTTGGGATGAAAACGACTACGCCGTCCAGCCGATCGTAAATAAGGTGGTTATGATCGTAGATACCAACTACGGCTTCCACGAGCTTCGAAGCGGAGCGTTTTACACTCACTTCTCCTTGCTCAAGTCGATCGAGGGAGGCTTCGAGTTGCCTTGCTTGAATCATGCGTGCGACGCCAATGTGAACGTGATGTCCGACCTCTTCGGAGACGATCATTAAAGGGGGATTCATCAAAGGGGGTTCCATCGCTGTTGGTCGAATCCGAACACCGGAGAAAAAGAATAGGGCTACAATTGATTTAAGATCGGCCTTGGCGGGCATGCGAGCTGAAGATGTTCGCATGCCCGTTGTTTTTTGGTGCGGGTATTGAGGTATGGGCACGACGCGGGGAGAAAGTCCCGTAGAGACACAGCTTGCCGCGTCTCGCAACGGGGCAAGCCCCGTCTCAACAGGAGTAAGAAGGTAGCAGGCAGAGGCTGCGGGCGGCCGCATGCTATACTTTTTAAGCATCTTTCCTGTCAGATCAGCAGACGGAGGACAGTATCGACAAACGTTTTATCCGCATGAACGAGCGCATCCGGGCCCGCGAAGTTCGCGTGATCGGTGACGAAGGGGAACAGATTGGCGTGATGCCTCCCTTCGAGGCGCTCAAGATGGCCCGCGAAAGAAACCTGGACCTGGTGGAAATTTCTCCGACCGCGCAACCTCCGGTTTGTCGCATCATGGACTACGGGAAATTCCTGTACCAGAACGAAAAGCGCGAGCGCGAAGCCAAGAAAAAGCAGAAGACCATTACGGTCAAAGAAGTGAAGTTTCGTATCAACGTGGACGATCACGACTACGAAACCAAGAAGAATCACGTGCTGCGCTTTCTCGACGGAGGCGACAAGGTGAAAGCGACCATCTTCTTCCGGGGACGCGAAATGACGCGGCAAAGCCTGGGACGCCAGATTCTGGAACGTCTGATCAAGGACGTCGACCAGCGAGGTTTGGTGGAGTTTCGTCCCCGGCAGGAAGGCAATACGCTGCACCTGATTCTGGCGCCGAACAAGAAGGAAGGCGGAGCGAAAGAAAAGCCGCCCGCTCGTCCGAAGCCCGCACCTCCCGCGCCACCAAGCGGAGCGCAGACAGCGTAAAGGCAGCTTTCAGCCATCAGCCATCAGTAAGATCTCATGGTGCGATCGCTACGGAAGGATGGAATGTTTTGCGCTGCATTGCCTGACGATGTAACTGAGAGCTGACAACTGAAAGCTGAGAGCTACTTATGCCTAAACTGAAAACACACAAAGGCGCCGCCAAGCGCTTCAAGAAGACCGGTACCGGGAAAATCAAGCGTCACAAGGCCAATTTGCGACATATCCTGACCTCCAAGGCGAAGAAGCGCAAGAAGAAGCTGGGCGACTCTGTCCTGGTCAGCGACGCTGATTACAAGAAAGTAATGCGGATGATCCCATACTAGGTTAACAATGGAGCGACGGGCGTCCACGCCCGTCCATAGCAAAGTCTGCGGAGCGAACCGCCCCGCAGCAGCGCGTGAAGAGGCTGGGCTTCAGAAATCCCGATGGGTAGAAGCCTCCTTACCTCCAGCCGCCAAGCGAACTAGAAAAGGAGAGCACCATGCCTCGTGTAAAACGCGGAACCAAACGCCGCGCCAAGCGCAAAAAGATTCTTGAACGCGCTAGTGGATATTTCCTAACCAAGTCGAAACTTTACCGCGCGGCGAAAGAAGCTGTAGATCGCGGGCTGAAGTTCGCCTACTCCGGCCGCAAGCAGAAGAAGCGCCAGTACCGTTCGATCTGGATCGTCCGCATCGGCGCCGCCGCCCGCCTGAACGGACTGAACTACAACCAGTTCATCAGCGGACTGAAGAAAGCTGGCGTCGAGCTAGACCGCAAGATCCTGGCGGATTTGGCGGTGAACGATCCGGCAGGATTTGGAAGTTTGGCAGAGCAGGCAAAGAAGGCGAACGCCGCGGCGACGGCGTAGAACAGCCGTCAGCTTTCAGCCATCAGCTTTCAGTCTTAATTTAGTCGTGTCATCCTGAGCGAAGCGAAAGATCTATGTATTTCGCCTGCGCCACCAGAATGCATAGGTCCTTCGCTTCGCTCAGGATGACAATTCGTGGAGAGTTGCTCGGAATTGTCCTACACCGTCCCCAAACTGACGGACTTCTCGACCTCGGCCCTCGACGGCGCCGTGCGCGAACTTTTCTCTGCGCTCGAGCAAGAGTCGGCAGCAGTCGCTTCCGAAAACGACTGGAAAGCATTTCGCGACCGCTGGATGGCGCGCAAGAACGGCATCCTCACTCAACTCAACGATCTGTGGCTGAAGGCCGCGCCGGGAGCGAACAAGCGCGACGTGGGGCAGCGTGTCAACGACCTCAAGCCGAAAGTCGAGCAAGCCGTTGATGCGACGCTTGCCCGCATTCAGAGCGGGGCTTCCTCGGGCAAACTCGCCGCCGAGCGTCTCGATGTCACTCTGCCCGGCATTCGCCGCACCCTCGGTGCGGAGCATCCCGTCATCAAGACGATGAACGAGATCATCGGCGGCTTCCGCAATCTGGGCTACTCGGTCGAGGAAGGTCCGGAAATTGAAACCGATTATTACAACTTCGAGGCGCTGAATTTTCCGCCGAATCATCCCGCGCGTGACACCCAGGACACTCTCTTCATTGCCTGGCAGGAATCGAAGCCGCTGCGGGATCGCCTGCTCTTGCGCACGCACACTTCGCCGGTGCAGATTCGCACCATGCAGAAGATGAAGCCGCCAGTGCGCGTGGTGTGTCCGGGAAAAGTTCATCGCAACGACGCCCCCGACGCGACGCACTCGCCCATCTTTCATCAGGTCGAAGGTCTGGCGGTCGATACCAACATCACGTTCTGCGACTTGAAAGGCACGCTCGATCACGCCATGAAGGCGCTCTTCGGATCGAGCGTGAAGACGCGTTTCTATCCGTCATTCTTTCCGTTCACCGAGCCCAGCGCCGACGTGCAGATCAGTTGCATTTTCTGTGGCGGCAAGGGCACGCGCGACGGCGCTCCGTGCCGCAACTGCAAGGCCAGCGGATGGATTGAACTGCTGGGCTGCGGCATGGTCGATCCGAATGTGTACGGCTTCGTGGATTACGATGCGGAAAAAGTCTCGGGATTCGCCTTCGGCATGGGCGTGGAGCGAATTGCGATCCTGAAATACGGCGTGGATGATATTCAGTTGTTCTTTCAGGGCGATATGCGGTTTCTGGAACAGTTTGGGTAAGAGCTTCGAGCTACGAGCCGCGAGCTTCGAGCGATCACGCTTGGACAAAGTTTGCTCGAAGCTCGTGGCTCGTGGCTCGTAGCTGACGTTCTCATGAAAATTTCTCCCCATTGGCTGCGCGACTTCGTTGACCTTCCGGTCGATTACATCCGGCTTGCGGACGAACTTACGCTCGCTGGCGTTGCCGTCGAAGGCATTTCCGGCGAAGGCGATAATACTGTCTACGAGATGGAGATCACGACCAACCGTCCCGATGCCATGAATCATTACGGTGTGGCGCGCGAGGCTTCGGCGCTCTATGATCTGCCGCTCCGCCCGATCGAACCGAAGCTGCCTCCGTCGCAAGGCAAATCCGACGTCACCATCGACATTCAGGAGCCGGGGCTTTGTCCGCGCTTCACGGCGCGCGAGATTCGCGGCACGACCGTCACGAGTTCGCCTGCGATCGTCGCCCATCGTCTGCTGCTGCTCGATCAGCGTCCCATCAGCAACGCGGTCGATGCCACCAATTACGTATTGTGGGAGAGTGGCAAGCCTACGCACGTGTTCGATCTCGACCTGCTCGAAGGCCGGCGTCTCGTGATTCGCAAAGCCCAAGCCGGCGAAACGCTGAAGACCCTGGATGGCGTGGAGCGCAAGCTCTCGACCGATGACCTGGTCGTTGCCGACGCGAAAAAGCCGGTGGGACTGGCCGGCGTGATGGGCGGCTTCGACACGATGATCACCGAGAAGACGCGGAACATCCTGATCGAATCCGCGTGGTGGGACCCGGTCACGGTGCGCCGCATGTCGAAGCGGCACGGCATTCACACCGACGCCTCGCACCGTTTTGAGCGCGGCGCGGATTTCGAATCGACCGTCCTTTCGACGAATCGGGTTGCCGAACTCATTCTCAATTCCGGTGGCGGCACACTTGTCGGCGACGTGATTGACGTGATCGCCCGCCAGCTTGACCTTGCTCCCGTAGAACTTGACCTGCCGGAAGTGTACCGGATTCTCGGGGAAGAGCTCAGCACGCTTGAAATCAGCCGCATTCTTAGTCGACTCGGTTTCGCGATGACTGCGGGCAGCGAAGATATATACCTGGTCCAAATTCCGAGTTGGCGCCTCGACATCGAGCGCGAAATCGACATCATCGAAGAACTGGCGCGCCTGCACGGTTACGACAAGTTTCCGAACACGCTTCCCGCCTACAGCGGCGAGGTGCGCGAGCTGCGCGATGCACACAAAGACGAGCGCCTTCGCTCATCGCTCTTGGCGCTCGGTTACAACGAGACCATTTCGCTGAGCTTCATTTCAAAAGATGATGCCCGGCGCTTTTCGACCGCGGCCGAGCTCGACCTCGCGAATCCGCTCAGCGACGAGGCTTCGGTGATGCGCACCTCGATGGTTCCAGGCATGTTGAACATGCTGGCCTACAACCTGAATCGCGGCAGCGACAATGTTCGCCTGTTCGAAGCTGGAAATGTGTTTGAAGCGTCGGATGGGAAATCATTGGAGTCGAAGCGCATTTCGATCGGTGCGACGGGCAGCGTCGATGCAGAGGTGGTGCGCGGGCTGACTCCGGGAGCAGCGGCGCGTCCGTTCTCGTTCTTCGATCTGAAGGGCGATGTCGAAACTTTGCTCGCTCCGTTCAGCCATTGGACGCTCTACTACGATGCGCAGGCGGCTGACTACTATAACCCTGGACGCTCGGCGCGAGCCGTGCTGGATGGCACGACCGTCGCCCAGTTTGGCCAGATTCATCCCGATGTGGCCGCAGCCCGCAAACTGCGGCAGGATGTTTTTGTCGCCGAAATCTATCTCGATCGCCTCTACCAGCACGATCTGCGCCAGGTGCGTTATGAGGCGCTCCCGCGCTTCCCTGCTGTCGAGCGCGATTTCTCTTTCGCATTTGATGATGCCGTGGAGTTCGAGAAAATTCACCAGAGCGTGAGCGGATTGGGCATCTCCGAGATGCGCAGTTTTGTCCCGGTAGAAGTCTTCCGCGGAGAAAAAGTTGGTGCCGGCAAGTACTCGATCCTGATGCGGGCCAAGCTCCAGTCAAGCGAGCGCACTCTGCGCGACGACGAGGTTGCGCAGTGGGCGGGGCAGATTACGAAGGCGCTGGAAGGGCTCGGCGGCGTGCAGAGGGCGTAGGTGCTAGTCCTCGTGGCGAATGCCACATCTCCACAGGTAGAGACACCTCGCAGAACGAGCCTTGAAGCCGTGGACCACTACTACTGGATCGCAAGTCCATATCTCCCAGGCAGAGACCGTAACCTGGTGGCGCGAGAGATCCACATCAGTGGGAGGTTGCTTCTCGATCGGCGTCTCGCAATCCTTCGGAGGATCGCGAGGAGTAATCTGAAACTTGTACTTGAGTTCATATGACGTTACGCCCTCGCCACAGCCTTCGCACTCAAACTGAGTTTGCTTAGCGCTATCTAATGCAGCCTGCCTCAGCATTGGGTGACCGCTAACGATTACCGCCGACTGCACTGTTCCATCGCGCCGGATAGTAAGAATCAAATCGACGTCCCCTGCGATGCGCGCCAATTGCGCCAAACGAGGGTACGTCGGTTCCGACAACTTAGTTAGAAGCACGCCGCGCTGTGACGCATCCGGGCTTGGGGCGGATTGGGCCGACGCAGGTTCGACGGTGGCACATAAGCGCACAACCACCACAATCAGCATCAGCGACAAGCAGCGCTGCTTCATACAGAAAAAGTTTAGGCCAAGATGTCTTCTATCGCAAAGCATGACAATGCTGATCGTCTGAAATTGCTTTTCTCCGTGCCTCCGTGTCTCCGTGGTGAAATCAATTTGTGCTAGCCTTACTTTCCATGACCCAAGTTCCACCCCATCCCAAGCACTTTCTCTCCGACAAGGTTGAGCATTTTACCGAGTCGGTGATTCGTGAGATGACTCGGCAGGCGATGCAATATGACGCCGTCAATCTGGCGCAGGGGTTTCCCGATTTTCCCGCGCCGGCCGAAATCAAGCGCGCCGCGCAGGAAGCCATCGCCGCCGACGTGAATCAGTACGCCATCACCTGGGGCGCGAAGAGCTTGCGGGCTGCAATTGCCCGCCAGATGCAGGAATGGCAGGGGATCGAGGTCGATCCGGAAAAAGAAATTGTGGTGTGCTGCGGCTCGACCGAAGCGATGATCGCGACCCTGCTGGCGGTGTGCAATAAGGGCGACGAAGTCGTGGTCTTCGAGCCCTTCTACGAGAACTATGGGCCGGACTCGATTCTGAGCGGATCCAAGCCGCGCTTCGTCAGTTTGCGGCCGCCTCAAACGGCCGGTGGCGAGTGGACGTTCGACGAACAGGAATTGCGCGAGGCTTTCAAACATCAGACCGCGACACATCACACCAAAGCCATCATTCTCAACACGCCAAACAACCCTACCGGCAAGGTGTTCAGCCTTAAAGAACTGGAACTGATTCGCGACTTGTGCGTTGAATACAACGTCCTCGCCATCACCGACGAAATCTACGAGCACATTCTTTACGATGGATCGGAGCACATTTCAATTGCCAAGCTCGACGGCATGCGCGAACGCACGATCACCATCAACGGGCTATCAAAGAGCTACAGCGTCACGGGATGGCGCGTGGGCTGGGCGGTTGCGCCGCCGGCGATCACGAACGCGATCCGCAAGGTGCATGACTTCCTGACCGTGGGTGCGCCCGCGCCATTGCAGGAAGCCGGGGCGGTGGCGCTGAGTCTGCCTGCGAGTTACTACCGCGAACTGGCCGACCGCTACCGCACGCGGCGCGATCATCTGATCCCGGCGCTGGAGAAAGCTGGGTTCGTCTGCTACCGTCCGCGGGGCGCGTATTACGTGATGACCGACATCAGCGCCTTCGGGTTTGCGAACGACGTGGAGTTCGCGGCTTACCTGGTGAAGGATGTCGGCATCGCGTGCGTGCCAGGGTCGAGTTTCTACAAGCATCCGAAAGACGGCTCCCAACAGGTACGTTTCGCCTTCTGCAAAAAGCCTGAGACACTGGATGAGGCGGCGCGACGGCTGGAAAAGCTGGTACGAAAGTAGCGTAAAATCCACAGCAAACTGCGCTATACTTCGCCTCAACGCTGAATTAGTCCCCGAAAGCGAGTGGCCATGTCCGTGAAAACCGTGGAAGAGGTATCTGCCGAGGTTCCGGCTGAAGATTTTGAGGCGCTGGAAGAGAAAGTTTATCGCACCATTGAGTTGTACAAGGCCGCCAGAGAAGCACGGGCTACGGCCGAGCGCGATGCGAAGCGGTTGCGGGAGCAACTCGAAGAGCGTGAGGAAGAAAACGAAAGCCTGCGCCGCGAACTGGTGCAACTGCGCAAGGATCGCGAGGACATACGAACCCGGGTGGAAAAAATGTTGGGCCAGATGGACAGCCTGACGCACGAGCAGGCAAGCTGAGCTGTGGCGGCAAACGACGACGGCGAACCTCCCTCCGACGGCGAACATACGCCCGGCAGCGATCTGGCAGGAAGTTATCCGCCGAGGAGTAATATGGCCACTGCGAGCAACCGACCTCCGACCGATGAGCTGAAAAATTCCGTTCCAGCCAAGTCTGTCCCGGCAAAAGAGGCGCCGGGCATAAATGCCGCCAATGGTAGTGTGCGGGTCGAAATTTTCGACCAGGTGTATAACCTGCGAGGCTCGGACGCGGCCTACATTCTGAAGCTCGCCGAGTACGTGGACAGCAAGATGCGTGCGGTATCGCAACAAACCGCAACCGTCGACTCGGTGCGATTAGCGGTGCTGGCGGCGCTCAACATTGCGGATGAATATCATCTGCTGAAGCGGCAATTGGAAGCGCCATCGCCGGAAGCGCGCCAGCGGGCCAGCAAACTGGCAAGCGCGCTGGATGAAGTTTTGCAAGATGACCGGCGCACGGGCTGAAATCGTTCGTAACCTCGATTTGTAACCTGGGGTTCATCGTCGGGACTATATCGAAACTATTGGGATGCATCCGGAGTGCAACTGCTAGCAAGCCTTCTGCCAACTATTTTGCATTTTCCTCTTGCGAATCTCCTCGCAGTTTCCTAGCATCCAAGATGAAAGCCGACCTGCGGAGTTGGTGTTGGTGGCAACCGATTTTTGAACCAATGCCGAATGAACGGGGACTCGACTCGCAAAAAGATCCGGTGTGCTACGTTCCGCCATGCGGAAAAGCCTAATGGGTCGCGGCGGGTTCCCACCGTCTGAGACGGGTTCATTCTCGGCCCACCACACGGCCCAGTGGGTCGGCTTGTTTTTAGCCATCAGCTCTCAGTAACAACTTCCGTGAGCGGATCGCCACAACTGAAAGCTGAGAGCCGACAGCTGACAGCCTGTTCCTGCTAGACTCTCTCTAGAACTCAAGCGTCGACTGGAGCATCCAAACTAGCGTGTTTCCCCAACTTTTCCACATTGGCCGTTTCTACTTACCCACCTATGGCGTCCTGGTCGCATCGGGAGTGCTGATCGGGCTTTGGATCAGCGTGCGCAATTCCGAGAAGCAGGGCATCAATGGCGACGATGCCTGGAACCTTGGCATTCTGGTTGTCCTCTTCGGGATCATCGGTGCGAAAGTTCTTTACATCATCAACGACTGGAGCTTCTACGCGAACAACTGGCGTGAGATTTTCAGTCTCAGCACGCTGCAGGCGGGAGGCGTATTCTCGGGCGGATTGATTGCGGCGCTGCTCACGGCGGCCTGGTACATGCGGCGTCATCACATGCCGGTGTTGCGCACGACCGACGGCTTCGCTCCCGGGCTGGCCTTTGGCCACGTTCTCGGACGCTTCGGTTGCTTTTCGGCGGGCTGCTGTTACGGCAAACCGACCAGTCACTTCTGGGGCGTCGTCTTCACGAATCAGTTGGCGCATTCCGTCAGTGGAACTCCGCTCGGCGTCAGGATTGAACCTACACAGTTGATCGAAGCCGGAGCCGAGTTTTTCAATTTTCTGCTGCTGACCTGGCTGCTCGGGCGCAAGAAGTTTGATGGGCAGGTGTGGGCCAGCTTCATGATCCTGTACGGAGTCGAGCGTTTCTTCATCGAGTTTCTGAGGGACGATCCAGGACGCGGCGAAGTCTTCGGCGGCCTGATGACGGGAACGCAGCTGATTTCGATTCTGCTGGTCGTTGGCGGTGGATTGATCTGGTGGCTGAAGAGCAGCCGTCAGCCGTCAGCCCTCAGCCCTCAGTAATCGCGACCGAGAATTTAGAATGGAAACTCCACACAAGTTCTCCTTGCATTTGCATGCTGGGTACTGGGTGCTGAATGCCGAGTGCTAAGCTAAGGGCTGAATGCCCGATTTTCCCCTCACTCTGACCGCATCTCCCGAAGCCGCGGGGCAGCGCCTGGACCAATATCTGGCGGCGCAACTTTCTGAGGTGAGCCGGGCCGAGGTCAGCCGCGCCCGCGTGCAGCAACTCATCGCGAAGGGTGAGGTGCTGGTGAACCAGACGGCGGCGAAGGCGTCGCTGCGACTGAGGGGTGACGAGCAAATCACGGTTACTGGGCCGCCGCACGCTCCACCGCTGCGCGCCATTCCCGAAGAGATTGCGCTCGATATTGTCTATGAAGATGACGACCTGGCGATCGTCAACAAACCCGCGGGCATGATGGTTCATGCGGGCGCGGGGGCGACCGACGATGCGCGCAATCGCGGCACCTTGGTCAACGCGCTGCTGCATCACTTCGGAACGCTCTCCGCAGTCGGCGGCGAGTTGCGTCCGGGGATCGTGCATCGTCTCGACCGGGCGACCAGCGGGCTGATGGTGGTGGCGAAGAACGATGAATCGCACCGCCGGCTGGCCAAGCAGTTCAGCGGGCGCGAGGTGCACAAGACTTACATCGCGCTGGTCCACGGCTGGCCGAAGCAGGATCGCGGCACGATTCAAAGCGCGATCAGTCGCCACACGCAGCGGCGCACACGCATGACGACACGAGGCTTTGGTGGCCGCGAGGCGGTGACGCACTACGCGGTGCAGCGCAAGATCGATGCGCCCTACGGAAAGTTTGCACTGGTCGAACTCAAGATCGAGACCGGACGCACGCACCAGATTCGTGTGCATATGTCGTCGCTCGGGCATCCGGTGGTGGGCGACGCGCTCTATGGCGCGCCCGGCGAATTGCGGTCGCAGTCGAACAAACGACGGTCGGCAGGCATGCCCGCGACGCTGGCGCTGAATCGAAATTTTCTGCATTCGGCGGTGCTCGAGTTGACCCATCCTCGGACGAAGGAATTGCTCAGGTTTTCCCGCCCGTTACCTGAGGAACTTGAGAACTTGCTCGAAAGCCTGGAGAATGCGCGGCAGGAAGGTCCTCGGCTGGAACCTGGTCAGTAAGAGCGAGGCGCCATTCCAGCGGCGGGCAGCGGACTATAATGAAGAAATCAATTCCAAGCAAATCGTCCCGATGAAATTGCGTATTTTTCTGCTTCTGGTTGCTTTTCATGTACTGGCTGTCTCGCTCGTCGGCCAGACGGCCCCGCCTGCTTCCACGCCGGCTGCGCAGAATGCGCCTGCCACAACGCAGGCTCCGGCTTCCGGCACATCAACCTCTGCCGCGCCTGCTCCCCCCGCGTCAGTTCCCGCGGAGCCGGCCGGACAAACTCCGGCGCAACCGGGAAATCCAGCTAAATCCGATTCCGATGAGTCTGTCGCGACCATCGTCCACGTCGTCAACGAAGTTCGTGTCGTATTCACCGTTATCGACCGGCACGGCCGCTACATCAAGGATCTGACCCGTGACGACTTCAAAGTCATCGACGATCAAAAGCCCACGGAGCTGCGCAGCTTCCACGCCGAGACCGATCTGCCTCTGCAGGTGGGGTTGCTGGTGGACGCGAGCAACTCGGTGCGCGACCGATTCAAGTTCGAACAGGATGCGGCTATCGAATTTTTGAACTCCATCATTCGCCCAAGCTATGACAAGGCGTTCGTAGTCGGCTTCGACGCCACTCCTGAAGTTACGCAGGATTTCACCGACAGTACGGAAAATCTTTCGGCCGGCGTGCGCCTGTTGCGGGCGGGCGGCGGCACCGCGATGTACGACGCGCTCTACTTCGCGTGCCGCGACAAGCTCTTGAAGCAGGAGCAGACGGGACCGGTGCGCCGCGCGATTATTCTGCTGAGCGACGGCGAAGACAATCTGAGCCACGTCACGCGTGAAGAGGCCATCGAAATGGCGGAGCGCGCGGAAGTGATCGTCTACACCATCAGCACCAACATCAGCGGGATGAAGGGCAACGGCGACAAGGTGCTGGAGCGCATCGCGGACGCGACCGGTGGCCGCGCGTTCTTTCCGTTCCAGATGCGCGAAATGTCGGACGCGTTTGTCTCCATTCAAGAGGAGTTGCGCAGCCAGTACGCGCTGGCTTACAAGCCGGCGAATTTTGTCGCCGATGGACGCTACCGCACCATCGAAATCCTGACGCAGGAAAAAGGCCTGAAGGTGCGCACCCGCAAGGGATACTACGCTCCGAGGCAGTAGCGCAGGTCTCAGGTCCCGGTTCTCAACACCAACTTCTATGCCTGGTTATTCTGGAACTCCTCTGGTTAAGAAATTGGGCATCAAGGACGGTTTTGGTGTGGCCCTGCTTCATGTGCCGGACGAGGTAAAGACTGAGCTTCGAAACGCACTTTTGAAATGCCGGCGGGAGACCGTCGCCAGCAAGGATCTCGATTTCATTCTGCTTTTTGCCAAATCGCGCGCGGGGCTGGAACTCGAACTGCTGCCGGCCGCGAAGGCGCTGGCGCCTGCCGGCATGTTGTGGATCTCGTGGCCGAAGAAAAGTTCCGGCGTTCCGACCGACCTCACCGAAAATGTGATTCGCCAGAGCGGGCTGGATGCGGGCCTGGTGGACGTGAAAGTCTGCGCCGTCACCGACGTCTGGTCGGGATTGAAGTTCGTGATCCCGGTCAAGAATCGGCCGAAGAAATAAGCGTGGGGACAGCCGCGCGCGGCATGAACCATGAGAGAAGTGACTTCAATACTCAACCCTTCGCGACGTTCGTAACTTGCCGGAACGCAACCAGCCGGGTTCTATTCATTTATTGATGATGGAAAGACGATTTATGCGAATCAGGACCCGGCTGTCCGCGCTGGGATTGGTGGGAATCATGCTTTGTTGGGCGGCATACGGCCAGACATCGACGTTGCGGGCGGAGCGGGACCTGTTCGCTTCCGTAAACCAGGCGCGGCGGGCGCAGGGACTGCCTCAGTTGCGTTGGGATGAAGCGCTGGCCACAGCGGCGCGGCGTCACGCCGAGGTGATGGCTGAACACGGATCGGCGCAGCATGGGTTTGAGGGTGAGCCCAGCCTGTCGGCGCGCGTCAAGCAAGCGGGCGTGCATTTTAGCTGGCTCTCGGAAAATGTAGTTCAGGGGCCGTCGCCCGAATTTATCCACGCGCAGTTCATGAAGTCGCCTCCCCATCGCGCGAACGTTCTGGACAAGGACATGGATTCGGTCGGAATCGGCGTGGTGGAGCAGCGCGGGCAGTTGTTCGCGGTGGAGGATTTTTCGCAGGAGCGGTGAGACACTTGGCACGGGGCAGCGCCTGTCCCTGCGCAGCCTTGGACGGGCGAGGTCGCCCGTCCCCACACGGGCCCTAGTCTTCGTGGTGAGCTGTGGCGTAGTAACCGCTGCGCGCCTGGATCTTGTAGTCCCCCTGCTTGGGCTTAATCTCGACTTTACGGAAAGAGCCGTCGCGGGTGCCGTTGGTGGGCACGTAACCAATGTTGTATTGGCTGCGAAGTTCCTGGGAAATCTGGTCGAAGGCCTGGCGGAGCTTTTCGATCTTGTTGCCGACTTCGATCACGCGCCCGCCGGTTTCCAGGGTGAGCTTTTTCATCTCCGAATCGCCTGAGTAGCCGCCTCCGAAGCCGTAGAAACCGCGGTCGGCGATGAGCAACACGTAGCAGATGGCATCGGCTTTCTGGGCGGCTTCGATGGCATCTTTGATCTTGAGCCGGCTGCCTTCGTCTTCTCCGTCGGTGAGCAGGATCATCGCCTTGCGGCCGACTTCGTGGGCAAACTCGTCATGCGAGGCGAGATAAACGGCATCATAGAGAGCGGTCCCGCGTTGGCCGCTGGCGGAGCACGGGATCGGGCCCTGCGGACCAAGGGGACCGCCGGCACAGCCGACTCCGCCGGTGTTGATCCTGGCCTCGTTGAGCGCATGCCTGAGCCTGCTGACGGAGTTGGTGAAATCTTGCAGCAGGGTAATGTCGACATCGAAGCTGATGACAAACGCTTCGTCCTTGGCGCGCAGCGTGCTGTCGAGGAAAGAACCTCCGACTTCCTTTTCCATATCGAGGACGCGCGTCTGGCTGCCGCTGGAATCAATGAGGATACCGAGGGTCAGCGGGAGATCGGATTCGGCCTTGAAGTATTTGATGGTCTGCGGCTGGCCGTCTTCGAAAATGTCGAAGTTCTCCTTGTTCAGGTTGGGAATCAACGCGCCATGCTTGTCCTTGACGTTGAAGAACAGCTGGACGACTTCGACGTTGACCTTCAAGGTCTCGACGGGCTGGTCTTGGGGCTGGGCGTTAGCGTCGGGAGCAAGAGTGGGCATCGGAGCAGCGGAATTCTGCGCCGCTGCGGGAAGCGACAAGATCGTCAGAACGAACGCCCCCAGCACGAACACGGTCAGAGCGAACACGCCCGTGGACAGGCGCGATTTGCAATGTAGTATACGCATCAGAGTTTTTATCCCGAGACTTTGCTAGTCTATCCTGTAACGGTTAGATGCACCAAAGAGCTGCGGTTAGGCATCTGAAATTGTAAAGAGTGAAGAGTAGAGAACGCAGGGACCGCCGGTGCACCACGGCCAGACGGTCGAAGAACAAAGTAAGGTAGAACAAAGCAAGTAAAGATAGGGGATTCCGGGAATGGCCACGAAAACTAGCGCGGTACTGAGGCTGGGGCTTGCGTTGTCGCTCTGGGGGTTGCTGGCAGGCGCTCTGGCGGCGCAGCAGAAGCCTGAGGATATCCCGGACGCTCCGTCGGCGACGCGGCCGATCCCGCCGCCGGCGCCGCCCAGCGCGCGGCAAGAAGCCGAGGAGGAATCCAAGCCGGAAGCGCCTCCGGCGGACGCCTCCGGTGCGGGGATCACCACCGGATCGAAGGAGATGCCCCGGAGCGCTCCGGATTCGACGGATCAGAAGCCGGCCCCGCCACCGATGCCTCCGGTCAGGACAGTGCCTGCGGGCAGCGTTCCGAAGGATGTCGAGACCGGGCAGGACGTCGGTTTCACAATCACCGTGAACCCAACCCTGGTGCTGGTGCCAGTAACGGTAAAGGACAGCGAAGGGCGCTTGGTCGGCGGCCTGCTTTCCAAGGATTTTTCAGTCCTGGAAAATGGGCAACTACAGACGCTGAAGTTTTTCACCAGCGATCCATTTGCGCTCTCGGCGGCGGTGATCATCGATACCGGAATGCCGGACGTGGGCCTGAAGAAGGTACAGGAGACGCTATCGGCGTTGCAGGGAGCGTTCAGCCAGTTCGATGAAGTCGGAATCTACACCTACAGCAGCACGGTAGGCCGGGTATCGGACTTTACCAGCGTCGGCAAGCAGTTGACGGCGGTTCTGAACCAGGTCAAAAGCTATAGCGGGGCCAATAACGGCCCTCCGGTGACCAGCGGACCGCTCGGCCCGCAGGGACCGATCATCAATGGCCGTCCGGTGGACTCTCCCGTAACCCCTGTTTCCACGCCGCCGAAGGTCGCGCACGTAATGAATGACGCGATCCTGCTGGCGGCCCGCGATCTTTCCAAGCGCGACCGAACCCACCGCAAGATTATCTTCGTCATCAGCGACGGACGCGAACAGGGCTCGACTGCGAGCTACAAAGATACCCTGAAAGTACTGCAGACGCAGAACATCACCGTATACGCGGTGGGAGTGGAGGGCGCGGCCATTCCGGTATATGACCGGCTGCAGCGGATCCACCTGCCGAAAACCAGAGGTTTGATGGGTTACAGCGACATTCTGCCGAAATACGTCTCCGCCACCGGAGGAGGCACCGTGTACGGCGAATTGGCGCCCGGCGACATCGAGCGAGCGTACGCTCAGGCGATGGGGGACGCCCGCTATCAGTACACTCTGGGTTATTCGCCCAGGTCGACCATCGGAGGCTACCGCCAGATCGAAGTGCGGGTGCGGCGTCCGGAAGTAAAGGTATATGCAAAGTACGGATACTATCCTCTGCCGACGCCGCGATAGGCAGTGGCCAGTGGTCAGTGGTCAGTATTCGATGCAGCTAGCAAATGCAATCCCACCGGGTCTCGATTCCGAATGCCGCGCTCCGAGCCGAAAATGGGAGGCAGTGGCTGCTGACCGACGGACGCTGCCCACTGAAAGTAACGTGGGTAACCAGCACTAGGCCCTTCCGGTGTGGTATAAAAACCAGCAGGAACCGATACTGTAGTCATGTGGATTGGTAGCGGGAGGCTCGCGCCTTGAGGGAGTGGTTCGCGAGAGCCTTTTCGCAGGAGTTTCTGAGGAAACCTTTTGAGTTTCATCAACTTCGCAGCACGCGAGATCAACTGCAAGATCGTCTACTACGGCGCCGGGTTAGGCGGCAAGACGACGAACTTGCAGTTCATCTTCCAGAAAACAGCCGAACAGCAGAAGGGCAAGATGATCTCGCTCGCCACCGAGACCGATCGAACCCTGTTCTTCGACTTCCTGCCGCTCGATCTGGGCACGGTACGGGGCTTCAAGACGCGCATTCACCTGTACACGGTTCCGGGACAGGTCTTTTACGACGCCAGCCGTAAGCTGATTCTGCGCGGGGTCGACGGCATCGTGTTCGTGGCCGATTCCCAGCAGGAGCGCCAGGACGCCAACGTCGAAGCACTCGACAACCTGATGTCGAACCTGCAAGAACACGGCTACGACTTCAACAAGATCCCCTACGTCCTGCAACTGAATAAGCGCGACCTGCCGAATGTACTGTCGGTCGAAGCTCTCTCCAAGGAACTGCGCAAGAAAAACGAGCCGGTGGTGGAGGCCGTGGCCTTCCAAGGCGTAGGCGTATTCGAAACGCTCAAGGAAATCGCGCGCCAGGTGCTGACCGAGTTGAAACAGGGCGGGTAGGACAGTACGCAGTTGCCAGTACCCGGTACCCAGTTCAAGCCCCAACACAAACCCTCTGTAGAGACGCGGCTTGCCGCGTCTGCCTTTGCTGGTGTGGGGACGGGCGCCTCGCCCGTCCAAGCCGAGCGCAGCTCGGCAGTCTACCAGCGGCCGCAGTGACCCTGAATTCGCTATAGAATTCAGAAAATGGGAACAAAAGCTAAGACGATGGCACGCGACCGAAGACCTGTTACCGGAAAGCTTTCTCTAGCATCCCTCGAAGCCGCAACCACCGCTTATTACGACAGCCTCACCGATGCAGAAGTTGAGGAGAATAGACTCTGGGGCGAGTTTGTGGTGCGCGGAAGCGGGAATGTGTTCCGCGATCTGGGGCACAAGAACGCGGACGTCGAGCAGTTCAAGGCGATCCTCGCGGCCGAAATCATCAAGGCGCTCGACTGCGAGGGCCTGACCGTGCGCGCCGCACACGACCGCACCGGCACCGCAGCAGCCGACTTCTCGCGCATCCGCAACGCGGACCTGGGACGGTTCACCGTTGACCGCCTGATGTCAATCATCAGCCGCCTGGGGTCGCGCGTTGACGTGAAAGTCCGTGTGCGGCGCGCCGAACCGGTCGGATGCGCGGCGACGGCGTGAGGACAGCGGCACCGTCAGCAAATGAAATGGGACGCATGCGCATAGAGAGAGCGAGTTCGGGCCCCTCCCTGGTGTCCCTTGCGAGTGCTCTGATGTTTTGCGAGAAAGGTCCCGCGTTGCCTTCGGCAATGGGAGCGTAGTCTAACCCGCCGTTTCCAGAGCCCCAGACAGCTCTTCCCACTCCGCCATCAGGCTCTGCAGAGCGCTTTTCTGATTGGCGAGCTCCAGCGTCTGCCGCTGCGTTTCTTCCGCGCTAACAAAGCTCTGAAGCTCGGTTTCACACGCTGCAATCGCGGCTTCGGCGCGGGCAATCTCTTCTTCGATCTCGTGCAGACGATCTTCCATTTGCTGGCGCTTGATGGGATTCATGCGCTTACCCTTGGGCTCAGCGGCAAGCAAACCCGCGGCCACTTCATCACCATTAGGAACAGCCGCCGATGCTCTGGCCACCGCGTCCTTCGAGTGGCTCACGTCCGCGTTTCTGCGCTGCACTGACCCTTCCGCGTCGGGTTGGGGCTGAGAACTCACTGGCGACTGGGTGCTGGCAACCGGGTGCTCCTTCCGCCACAGATAGTCTTCGTAATTTCCCGGATAGATTTCCACTTTGCCATCGCCAATCTCGAACACGCGCGTGGCCAGCTTGTCGATGAAATAGCGGTCGTGCGAAACGAAGACGACCGTGCCCGTGTACTTCATCAGGGCTTCGAGCAGGACGTCTTTCGCGCGCAGGTCGAGATGGTTGGTGGGCTCGTCGAGCAGCAGGAAGTTGGCGGGATTCAGCAGCATTTTAAGCAGCGCGTAGCGATTGCGCTCGCCTCCCGAAAGGACGCCAATGCGCTTAAACACGTCGTCGCCCGAAAAAAGAAAACAGCCGAGCAGGCTGCGCAACTGCGTTTGCGTGGAAGCGCCCGACAGTTCGCCAAGGTCGTCAAGAATGCGGGCCTCAGGATCGAGTTCTTTATATTGGTCCTGCGCGAAATAATCGGGCTCGACGTTGTGGCCGAGCTTGTATTCGCCGGTGGTGAGTGGTTCCTGGCCGGCCAGCAGTTTAATCAGCGTCGACTTCCCTGCTCCGTTGACTCCGACTAACGCGACGCGCTCACCGCGCTCGATCATGAAGCTTACGTTCTCAAAGACCTTGTGTTCGTTCATCCCGCGCTCGCCGTAACTCTTGGCGACATTCGCGAACTCGGCGACGATGCGTCCGCTCGTCTTCGGCTGCGGGAACGAAAAGTGGACGGTCTTCTCCTCTTCCGGAATTTCGATCCGCTCCATTTTTTCGAGTTCTTTGATGCGGCTCTGCACTTGCTTGGCCTTGGTGGCCGTGTAGCGGAAGCGGTTGATAAAGACTTCGAGCTGCTCGATGCGGTCGTGCTGGGTTTTGTAGGCAGATTCGAGCTGCTCCTTGCGCGCCGTCTTTCCGGCCAGGTACTGGTCGTAATTGCCGGCGTAGAAATGCATACGCTTGTTCCAGATTTCCACGATGCGCTTGACGGTGATGTCGAGAAAGTAGCGGTCGTGCGAAATGAGGACGAACGCGTACGGATAGCTGGTCAGGTACTCCTCCAGCCAGTTGCGGGCTTCGAGGTCGAGGTGGTTGGTGGGCTCGTCGAGCAGCAGCAGATTCGGTTTCTGCAGGAGAAGCTTAGCAAGGGCAATGCGCATCTGCCAGCCGCCGGAAAATTCTTCGGACCGGCGCGTCCAGTCGTCGCGATGAAAGCCGAGACCGGTGAGAACCTGACCGACCTGCGCTTCGAGCGTGTAGCCATCGCGCGCAACAAATTCGTGCTCGAGTTTCTGGTAACGGTCGGCAACGGCGGCGTATTCGGGGCCCTCGTGGTCGAGTTCCGACATGCTGCGGGTGAGCGCCTCCATTTCTTTTTCGATGGCATGAAGCTCGGCAAACACGGACAGACACTCGGCGAAAACGGTTTGGCCGGTGAGGGTGAGGCCGTCCTGCGGAAGGTATCCGATGGAAATATTTTTGGCGCGCGAGATGGCGCCGTAGTCGAGCGATTCGCTCCCGGCAAGGATTTTCATTACCGTGGACTTGCCGGTGCCGTTCGCTCCAACCAGGCCAATGCGGGATTCTGGCGTAATCAGCCAGTCGGCGTCTTCGAACAAGAGCTTGTGGCTATAGCGCTTGCCGGCTCCGGAAAGTTGGATCATGGGAGTCTGTCTATCGTCTCATGAGAGTGTGCGGTGCGAACACTCTTGTCCACGTTGCCGAGCTTCGCTCGGCTGGACGGGCGAGGACGCCCGTCTCTCCACAAGCGCTAGCGAGCCGCGGCTGCCCGTGCCACTCCGATGTGTTCCAGTGCGCGGTCGATCACGGTCTGGAGCTCGTGCGCATACTTGACTTCGCGGCCCTTGGCCAGGATCACGCGCGCCCTTTCTGCATCGAACCAGGTGGGATTGCGGAAGTCTTCTTCCGGAGTGCGGGTTTGGCGCACGTCCATCAAGAAAGCCTTGACCACGTATTCCTGCACGCCGCCCGGCTGCCAGAAGACGCCCTTGGATTGCAGGTAGATGTGAAAGTGGCGAGGCTCAATGATGCCGATGGCGCCCGCTTCTTCTTTGGCTTCGCGCTCCGCAGCCTGGCTGTGCGAGAGACGGGCCTCAGGGGTTCCCTTGGGAAATGTCCACTTGTTGCCGCCGTTGGTATGGACCAGCAGAAACTCGGCATGGGAGTTCACCCGCCGGTAGCAGACGGCAGCGACCCGCAGAGGCAGCGCAAAGCGAGATGCCCGAGGTACGCTCATTAATCGTAGTTTACCCCAGAGATATTTCAGGAATGTTAAATAGCAACGAAAATGGTGCACATCTTTGGTACGGGGTCCTTTTGGTCCTCGGCGGCGTCGGCTATCAGCTATCGGCTATCGTCTGTCAGCTGTCAGTTTTCAACGACCAAGTCCCTACCGGGACAACCACAATCGCCTTTACTGAGAGCTGATAGCTGAAAGCCGAGAGCCGAGAGCCGCCTGTGAAGCTCAGTCCGCTGAGCCCGGCGATCCGCTTGGGGTCGATCCCATGGCTGGCAATCAGCACTTGAAAATTCTCTCCCATGCCGGCTGGGGTCACCAGGTGTTTGAGCTGGAGAGCTACCTTCGCTCGTTCTTGCGGAATCTGGCAATCCTCGAAGGCGTCGGCAAACTGATTTCTTTCGCCAATGCCCATTAGAAATTGCGATTGCGTGAGGAGGTTCTCGACCTGCATACCTTCTTGCTCGCATGCAGTGGCAAGCGCGGTGAAATTGACGTGGGCGGTGAGGTCCTGCTCGCCGGGAGCCTGGTAGGGATCGGGGCTGGCAGAGTGATGGCGATATGCCATGAGCGTACCGCGGTAGCGACCCGCCAGTTGTTCATTGCGCGTGTAACCGTAGTCGATAATTAGCAACACGCCGCAGGGGATGGACTGCGCGATCTGCTGCGCCCATCGCTGCGCGGCCATGGGCACTTCGATGCGTTCACCCTCTTCGGGTTGTACGCCATAGCGGTCGAGAAAGTCGAGCTCTTCGGCGAGCGGCGGCAGCCACGTTTCGCGCAGGCGATTGTCTTCTAGCGCGAGGTGGAGTTTGCCAGCGGTCCCGAGAATTTCCACGGGCAGAGCATCGAAGAATTCGTTGGCGAAGACAATCAGGGGAGTTTCAGGTTGCAGAGTTCGGCACAGGCCGGTGGGCCGTCCCTCCGGGATTTGGTCGTGCTTCGCTGGATACCCATCGCTGAAGCGGTGGGCTAAGCTGGGTCGTTCCTCCGGAACTGCGGCTCGCCCGGCATCAAGATGCGCGCGCAGTGTTTCCTGGAGTTTGGTTCGCAGCGCGGGCGAGGATTCCTCCAAGGTGTAAGTGAGGGCAGCGAAGAAGTCGTGGAATTTCTTGTCGCACCAGTCCAGCACATCGCGAGCGAACAATCCGCGACCGGGGCCAAGTTCGAGGATCTCGATTTCAACGGGGCGGTCGAGCGCTCTCCAGATCTCGTCGAACTGGCGCGCCAGCAGCCGTCCGTAGACGGCATGAACGTCGCTCGAGGTATAGAAGTCTCCCGCTTTGCCGAATTGTTCGGCGTTGCGGGAATAGTATCCGCTGGAGGGATCGTAGAGGCAGATCTGCATGTAGCGCGAGAACGGCATGGGGCCGCGCTGGCGGATTTCCTGCTCGATCTGTTCCCGGACAGACAACTGGAGGGACAATGCGCTAACTCTCCTCGTTTCCCTCTCCGCCACGCATAGGGCCGCGCTTGATAGAGCTATCCTGCGGGGTGCGGGTAAACATTTCGATGAAATAGTCGTGCAATGCGTCGTAGAGTTGGTGCTGAAGATGCCACGCGAACTGGGGATGATCGAGGTCGCGGGGATGAATCGGGAAGACGTAGGTGTGAACCGGGACGGGGGCGCCCTTCAGATCGATCAGAACTTCAATCACGCCGTTGTTTTCGCGCGCGGAGAAGGCGAGCAGCGGATGCTCGTAAAGCTGCAAGTGATCGAGTACTTTCTGCAGGGAATCGGACACGGGTTCATTGTACTTATGCGACCGAGCAGGACGCTGCAAACCGAGCCTAACGCCTGATTCTCAGTTCTCAGTTCCCAGTACCCCATTTCCCACTGAGAACTGAGAACCGAGAACTGAGAACTGAAGTTCAGGCTGCCACTCGCAGCGGGCTGCCTTCGGCGCGGAACGCGCGCCTGATCGGAGGCATGGAGAGATACAGAATGCAGGCCGCGTTAATCAACCCGAAGGCCAAAAAAGAAACATTCGCGTGAACCATGCCGGGAAGAACCAGCACCAGTCCAATCGCGGAAAACAGAATCGTGAGCAGACGTCCCCAGTTCTGCATCTGCAGGACGCCGTAGCCGGCGAGCACGTGCACAATCGCAAACCCGATGATGACCAGGCCAGTCGCGTGTCCAAGACCGTGTACCACTCGTCCGACGGCGTTGCCTTCCGCGGCCACGGAAGCGAGCTTGGCGGCCAGTCCGGTGAAGAGCAGGACGCAGACTCCGAACAGCAGCGCGATCGCACCGCGCAGCATCTGATAGAGACCGACCAGAGTGACACCACGTGGGCGCATGGGAATTCCTCCTGGGATGGAGGAAATATAGCACAAGAGGCAAGGTGTCAGGTCTCAGGAAGACATGGGCTGCACGCAGCGCCAGGTTTTCTGAGACCTGACACCTTGGACCTCTTTTATTCGTAGCGCAGGGCTTCGATGGGATCCAGGCGGGAAGCCTTGATCGCGGGCACCATTCCGCTGACGACGCCGACGAATCCGAGGATCAGCGTGGACGCGATCAGAGTGGTGGAATCGATGGTGAGGTGGATATCGCCTTCGCTGCCATTCTCCACGAAGGCGCTCCAGAGGGTGAGCGATCCAACCGACCAGGAAACGATGTAAGCGAGAATCACGCCGGCGAGTCCTCCGAGAAGCGTGATAGCGAGGGCTTCGGCGAGGAACTGGACCAGGATGTGCCACCAGCGCGCCCCCAGTGCTTTTTCGACGCCGATTTCGCGAGTGCGCTGCGTAACCGAGACTAGCATGATATTCATCAGGCCCACTCCGCCGATGCCGAGCGTGAGCAGCCCGATAAACCCGAGCAGAATCTTGATGCCGGTGGTAATAACCCGCAGGTCGAGCAGGTCGGCAAACACGTCGAAGACAAAGATTGCGCGCTTGTCCTTGGGATCGAATTCATGGTGAAACGCCATGGAGCGGCGCACTGCATCGGCGACTCTTTCATGGTCGCCTTCGTATTCCATGGCCACAGCGTTGAGGTAGTAGGTATTCGTGAGATCGCTCATGGCGCTGAACGGGATATACACTTTGCCGTTCATGTTGTCGTCGCCATTCTGTATGACGTGTTTCATCACGCCGATGACCTCGTACGAAATGCCGTCGAGCCGGACTTTTTCGCCCAGCGCGTTCTCCCCTGAGAACAACTTCTTCTTTACGTCGGCGCCGAGAATGGCGACCCGGCTGTGCGTGTTCTCGTCGAGGTCGGTGAAAAAAGTGCCGTCTTCCACGTCGATGCGGCGCATGTGCTGATAGTACGGATAGACCCCGCTGATCCCGTAACTGCCGCTCCGCGTGCCATAAGCGACGGTGCTTTGCTTGAAAGCTTCGGGCGAGATGCGCTTGAGCAGAGGCACTTCAGCCTGCAGGTAATCGAGATCGTTGACGGTGAGCTTGATCTCGCTGCCGGCCTTGGTGCCGCCTGCTTGCAGGGAGGTGCGTCCGGGGAAGATGAAAACCAGGTTCGTGCCCCAGGAGCGGAAAGCGACCCAGAGGCCACGCTCGAAGCCGGAACCGTAGGCGAGCAGCAGCACGACGGTCGCGATGCCCCAGGCCATGCCAAGCATGGTGAGGATGCTGCGGCGGCGGTTGTATTTGAGCGCGCTGTAAGCCTGACGGGCGAGTTCGAGAATCATAATTAATCCCTATCCGCTTAGTGGAGAGCCGGGCGTCCCCGCCCGGCCACCGAACTGCCGTACGGGCGAGACGCCCGTCGCTCCACCGCACCTACTCTTGCCGCAGCGCCTCCACCGGTTGCAGCAGCGCGGCTTGACGTGCCGGATAAAGTCCCGCGACGATGCCGGCAAACGCCAGCGAGAGAATCGCGATGGCCGCGGACGACGGAACAATCCGCGGCGTGTCGAATCCTTCAGGAGCAGGCAAGGCGGCCAGCACCGTGACCAACGCCGTGGTGATGGCCAGCCCGATGCCACCGCTCAAAGCGGTCAGAAATGCACCCTCCACAAAAAACTGCGTCAGGATAGCGCGATGAGTGGCGCCGAGCGCTTTGCGCAGCCCAATCTCGCGGGTGCGTTCGGTGACCGACACCAGCATGATGTTGATGATGCCGATGGCGCCGAGGGCCAGTGTAATCACGCCCACCACCCCAAGAAACCAGTCCATGCCGTCGAAGATCTTGGCAACGCGCTTGTTGTCTTCGATGGTGTCCCAGTCTTCGAATGACTCCTCAAGCTTGGAATCGAAGCCGTGGTGGCGGGCAATAATGTCGTGGACTTCCTGTTTCGCCACCAGATTCCCGCTGGGCGTGAGCGGACGGTAATTCAGAAACGAGATAGCGTCTTCGCTGTTCTCCTCTTTCAGCCGGAACAGGTTGCGCATGGTCTCGATGGGAATAAAGATGCGCGCATTGGTGCCGTTATTACCATCCTGCCCGACTTTGCTGAGCACTCCGATAATTTCAAAGCGTATGCCATTGAGCAAGATGGGCGAACCCACGGCCGGGCGTCCGGGAAATATGTTCTTCAGAAGCTCCCAGCCGACGACGGCCACTCGGCGCGTTTCCGCGTTGTCCTCATCGTTGAACCAGCGTCCCGGGCCCACGGGCACATTGCGGATCTGGTTGTACTCGGGCGCAATGCCGAAAACCTGGCCGTTGGTGGAACCATAATCGCTGACGGCGCGAATGTCCTCGCGGTTCAACACGGGCGAAAGATACTTGAGCGAGCGCGCCTCGTTGCGGATGGCAAGGTAATCCTGATAAGTGAAATGGTAAGTGCGGCCGGACTGCGTGCTGCCTTCGACCGCGGGAATGCGCCCCGGGAAGGTAAACATGATGTCCTGGCCTAGATTCTTCAGTTGCTTCTCCTGGCCGCTGCGGAACCCCTCGCCCAGGCCAACCAGCAACAGCAGCGATCCGACGCCCCAGGCAATGCCGAACATGGTGAGAAACGAGCGCAGCTTGTGGGCCCATAGCGTGGCCAGCGACTGGCGAACGATTTCGATCAGCATCCGCATGGTTGGCTCACGGCAGGCTGCCTTATGTGGGAGGCGCAGCCTAGCCCTTGCGCTCTGTCATGTCATACGGGGTCGGGGACGGCGCGGTTCCCCAAAAAGCGCAATGCACCCTAAGGATTTAGACGCCGGCACCAGCCTTGAGGTTAGCTGCGAGGAAACGCCAAGCCGGTCCCAGGCCAAACTCCCTACTCCTGCTAACCGCCGGGATCGGAGCACGTCTAAGATGCCGACCAGGGGTGGGCCACGATCCGCGGCCCGTTTCAGCAAAATCCACGGTGGATGCACATCGATAAGTGCACATTGATTGATTGAAGGAGGGCGTTCCCTATGTTTCAACGAGTTTTGCGAGGAGTCCTGTTCTGCCTGCTGCTGGCAGCCATGTCGGGTGCGATGTCGGAAATAAGCCCGGCGCAATCTTTGGTACTCGATCTGCCCCGGCAAAGCCAGCGGGCGCAGGTCTCACAACGCATCGGCATCACCGATGTCACGATCAGCTATCACCGGCCGCTGGTGAATGATCGCAAGGTTTGGGATGCCCTGGTTCCTTACGGCAAGGTGTGGCGCGCGGGAGCCAATGAAAACACGACGATCACCTTTAGCGATCCCGTCCAGATCGAAGGCAAGCCGCTCGACCGGGGAATTTACGGGTTGCATATGATCCCGACCGCCGACGAATGGACAATCATCTTTTCGAAGAACTCGACTTCCTGGGGCGCTTTCACCTATGACGAAAAAGAAGACGCGCTCCGCGTGACCGTGAAGCCCAAAGCCGCGGACATGCATAACGCGCTGACCTATGACTTCGCTAATCTGCAGCCGGATTCGGCCGTGGTTGAACTGGAGTGGGAGAAGGTCGCGGTCCCGTTCAAAGTCTCGGTCGATGTGCACGACGTGGTCGAAGCCAGCCTGCGGAAGCAGCTTCGTAGTCTTTCGCAGTACACGTGGGTGAGCTGGGACGAGGCGGCCAATTATCTGCTCACGGAAAAGGTCGCCCTCGATAGTGCGCTCATTTATGCCAACAAATCCATCGAAAACGAAGATCGCTACGACAACGAGATAACCAAGTCGAAGGTGCTGAAGGCGCTCAATCGCAAGGACGAGTCCGCAGCCGCGGAGAAAAAGGCGCTGGAACTAGCTGGCCCGCTGCAGATTCATCAATACGCCCGCCAGTTGCTGGGAGAAAAGCGCAATGAAGAGGCCTACGCCATCTTCCGCGAAAATGCGCAGAAACATCCCGATCAATGGTTCGTCCATACCGGACTGGCCCGTATGTACAGCGCGCAGAGCAAATTTGACGACGCCACGAAGGAAATGAAACTGTCTTTGGCCGCGGCCCCAGGCGACCAAAAGGTCTATTTGGATGGGTTGGTGAAGCGACTGGAGGCCAAGCAGGACATCAATTAGTCGACATCAGGGGTCGTATCCAATTGGCACCTCGACGCCGATGATTCCAATAGCGATGGGGGGTAGTTGTAAACACGGGTTCTTCAGAGTTACTAGTACCGTGACCGCGTAACGAGTCATCCAATGGAGCGACGGGCGTCTCGCCCGTCCAGCCGGGCGGGTACGCCCGGCGCTCCACCGGCAATCTCAAATCAACCGTTGTAACAATCTCGCGGTCACGGTACTAGCAGGGAAGGTGGGACACACGAGCGATTTTTAGGCCTTTTAGGAACTCGCCGGTGATTCCGGATATTCAAATACTCCTCGACCCGACTTCCGACCGAGCCTTCCAGCCTTCACGTATTGCGCCAGCAGCGGGCAAGGGCGGAATTTTTCGCCCAGCGTCTTGTGGAGGTGTTCGAGGATGTGGAGGCGAGTGTCCAGGCCGATCAAATCCACGAGTTCGAACGGTCCCATGGGATGATTCAGGCCAAGCTTGAGAGCTTTGTCGATGTCCTCGGCGCTGGCGACGCCTTCCTGGAGCATGTAGAAAGCTTCATTGCCGATCATGGCGTTGATGCGGCTGGTAATGAAGCCGGGCGCTTCTTTGATCACCACAACTTCCTTGCCCATGCGCTTGCCGACTTCGACCGCGGCCGCCAGCGTTTCGGCATCGGTTTCCAGCGCGCGCACAATTTCGAGCAGCTTCGTCTTGTGCACCGGATTGAAAAAATGCATGCCCACGCATTTTTTCGCTCGATAGGTCACGCTGGCGATCTCGGTCACACTCAGCGACGAAGTGTTCGAGGCGAGAATGGTCGAGGGACGGCAGATCTTGTCGAGCATGGTAAAAATCTCGATCTTCGATTCCATTTCCTCGGGAACGGCTTCGATGACAAGATCGGCTTCGCGCGCAGCTTGATCGATCGAACCGGCATACTCCAGCCGCGAAAAAGCTAAGTCGGCATTGGCGGCATCGACCTTGCCAAGTTCGACGGCTCGGTCGAGATTGGCGCGGATTTCCGTCTCCGCCTTGCGCAACGCGTTCGGCAGAAGATCCTCGAGAATGGTGCGATAGCCGCCGAGAGCGGCAGCATGGGCGATGCCGCGTCCCATGATGCCCGCGCCAATCACCGCAATCGTGCGGACTTCAGCCACTATTTGCCCGCCTCATCGAGGTGCTGCAGCACGCTCTCATAGCTGGGTTCGGATTTATGGATATAGTCTGCCAGGCGAGCGCACTCCTCCTTGGTCATGGCCGGGATGCTGGCGCTGATACGGCGCAGGGTGGTGGCGATATCGTCGATGTAATTCATCAGGCGGATAAGTTCTCCGGTTGCGGGCATGAAGGCTCCTTGCGTTGTCTCTGGCGCGCTGGCGGAATCGGAAGCGTCCGCCGCGGCCATGGTCGACCCTTCATTGTTCAACAGGCGGGCGGATTTAGCAAAGGCGTCGGCAATCGGTACTGGCTCAGTTTGCGGAAACCGTTAACCACAAAGGCCACGAAGGTACACGAAGGAATATCTGAGACCGAAGGCCTTAGTGATACTTCGTGTCCTTGGTGGTTCTGCGTCTTGTCGCCTGCATCGCGAAACTGAGCCACTACCCGGCAATCAAGTGGGCGTTCTCAATGGAGCGACGGGCGTCCCTTCGGCAAGCTCAGGACAGGCTCGCGCCGGTCCACTGGGCTGCTGGCCGGGCGAAGACGCCCGGCTCTCCACTGACAAAGCTAATCGAGTTGGTGGAACTGGCGAAATCCGGCATAGCCTTCCCTTCCCATATAGCGATCGAGGACCGAGGGATCGGTCTGGCGCAAGTCGACGATCATCAGGCCATCGACCACGTCGGAGAATTTGCGGTCGAGATTGAAGCCCACCAGCCTGCCTCCCACCTTGGCGTACTGCCGGAGCAGGATGGGCAGCCCTTTGCCGTCTTCTTCCACATCGGAGATCGGCTCGGCAAGCTCGTCGAGATCGCGCAGCGCGCTGCAGATAGCGCCGCAGTCCCAGCGGCGGAGCCTGGGCGCGCGGAAGGGAGTGCGCGCTTGGACGAGGCCGGCAAAATCGCGCCCGTCTTCGTCTTTAACACTGCGCTGCTCAAAATAGCGGACGATCATCTCTCGCGACAAACTGCTGTACTCGTTGCTGATGCTGACCGCTCCGAACAGCACTGGAGTCTCGGGGCGGGCGGCCACAAAACGCGCGATCCCCTTCCACAACAGAAGCAGCGGAGCGTACTGACGCTGATATTCGGGACGGACAAACGAGCGACCCAGTTCCAGCGCGGAACCAATCTTCAAGAACAGTTGTTCGTCATAGCGGAACACGGTGTTCGTGTACAGGCCCTTGATGCCGTGGCTGCGAATGATCTCGTCGGTGTTGCCAACACGGTAAGCACCGGCCAATTCCTGTTTCCCCTTGTTCCACAACAGCAGATGCCAGTAATAGGCGTCGAAATGATCGAGGTCGGCGCTGCGTCCGGTGCCTTCACCGGCGGCGCGGAAAGTGATTTCGCGCAGGCGTCCAAGCTCATCGAGCAGGTGAGGCAGTTCAGAAGCGCGCGCAGCATACACGGCGAAATCCGCGTTTTCGACGAGCAAGCGCTCGACAGGTAGCGCGGCGATATCGTTGACGACGAATCGCGATGGAACCTCGGAAGCAATCGGCTCCTGCGGCTTGCGCGGCAGCGCAGCACGCATCTTAGCAGGCAGCGAGATCGGATTCTTACCCCGATACGACAGCAAATAAGTTCGCAGGCGAAGATACTCGGTAGCTTCCTCATCGCTATCAAGGTTGGCGATCAGCTCAGACGGAATCGCCTTGCCGATGCGAACCCGCACGTCCTTCTCGCGTTGCTGCAGAAATTCCTGCAGCAGAAAAAGCGTCCGGAGCCGCGGATGGATCAAACCGAGCAACTGGAAGGTCACGCTGTTACGGCCGCAGAAGTATACTGGGAGCGCGCTGGCTCCAGCCTTGCGCACCAGGCGCGCGGCCACGGTGTTCCAGGCAGGATCGGTGACTTGCGCCTCGCGCACGTTCCATTGCGAAACTTCGCCGGCAGGAAACACGGCAAGCGTGCCGCCTTGGCGCAGCCATTCCATCGCCTGCTTCAGGGGTTTCACATTCTTATCCGCCGAAAACGGGGTGCGAAATGGATCCACGAAGATGCAATGCTCGTGCAGATCGGGGATACCATCCAGCAGCGAGTTGGTCAGTATTTTGACGTCGGGACGCACGCGCAACAGAAGCACCGCCAGAGCCGCGCCGTCGAGCACGCCAAAAGGATGGTTGGCCACGGCGACCAGCGGGCCTTTAACCGGAATGCGATCGAGGTCGGTGGCTTGGACGTCGAGCTTTATCTTCATTTCCGCCAGCAGTGCTTCCAATCGAAAGCCCTGCGGCGCCAAGCGCACGCGCTGATACAGTTCGCGCGCCTGCTCCATGGGAATGAATTTCCCGGCGAATCCGGGAAGCCCCGCCAGAAGCGGCGGTTCGGTCAGCACACCGCGCTCTTCGCGCTCTTCCTCAGCGATCGGCAATTCAGGCATGGTTGATTCTTGCCTTGCCTTGTTTGCACGTTCATGAAGAGACGGTGAACGGTTCGTGAATAAGTACTCTTTTAGTAACCCCCAGTAACGGTACTCGGTTCTCAGAAAGAGTGGAGGTGACTGAGAACTGGGAACTGGGAACTGAGAGCTCAGGCCTCAAGCTTGAAGCGCGTTTCAGCGAGACGATAGAGACGCCGCCAGACCAGGCGGTTAGTGGTAACTACGACGGCGGCCAGGGCAATCGTGCTGGCGAGAAGGAGATTGAAATTCCTGGCATCGGTGGCCGCGGAAATCATGGCGCCGACGCCCACAGTGGAATAGGTCTGGCCTTTGAAGTGGAAATATTCGGCAACGATGCTGGCGTTCCAGGCGCCGCCGGAGGCAGTAATCATCCCGGTAACGAGAAAAGGAAAGATTCCGGGCAGGATCAGTTTTCGCCAACGCTCCCAGCCGCGGATGCCGAAAACGTTGGCGGCTTCTTTCAGGTCGGTGGGAATCGCGATCGCACCGGCGATCACGTTGAACAGAATGTACCACTGCGTGCCGAGCAGCAGGAGAACGATCGAGCCCACCCCCAAACCTCCGCCCATGCGAATCAAGAGCAGCAACACAACCGGAAACAACGCCGTGGCCGGAACTGAGGCGGCAATCTGCGCGAGCGGCTGAGCGATGCGCGCCAGGCGCGGATTGAATCCGATGGCGACACCGGCGGGGATGGTCCAGAGGGCGCCGAGAATCAGTGTGACATTCACGCGCAGGAAGGTTGCAGCAAGGCCTAAGCCGATCTGGTGGACTTCCGAGCCGCGCAGTCCGGTCAAAATTATGACAACACGCACGACGGCGTAGCCGATCGCCCCGAGGATTGCGATTCCGGCGACTCGCCAGAGCAATAAAACAGCTCTGTTCTCACCTGCCGATTCGGCGCGCACCTGGTGCCTGGGCGCAAAGTAGTGAATCATCTGTTCGCGAAGGGGACGAGTCGCCCGCTTGCGGAAGAGCGCGACGCCGCGGGAACGCTGGAGCAAATCGAGCACCCAGGAAGTTGGGGCGGTCGCGCTTTCGACTTGCTCCATCTTGAACTTCTCCGCCCATGCAATCACGGGACGCCAGATGAACTGGTCGATAAGCACAATCACCGCCACCATGGTGAGAATGCCCAGAAGAATGGAGCTCGTGTCGCCGTTATCCGCAGCGGCTTGCAGATAAGAGCCCAGGCCGGGCAGGCGGAAGTCGCCAAATTGCTCGCAGGCCATCAGGAAGAACCATGCCCCTGCGACCGACATCATGGAATTCCAGACTAGCCCAATGGTCGCGAACGGCAACTCGATCTGAAGGAAGCGTTGCCACCAGTTGAAACGGTAGATCGTCGCCGCCTCGCGCATCTCGCGCGGAATGCTTTTCAGCGACGCATAAAAACTGAAGGCCATGTTCCAGACTTGCCCGGTAAAAATGAGCAGGACCGCGCCTAGTTCGACGCCCAATTGACGTCCCGGAAAGAGCGCGGCCATGGCCAGCATCACGCCTGGGAGAAAACTCAATACGGGGATGGATTGCAGAACGTCGAGCAGCGGAATCATGAAGCGCTCTGCGCGCGGGCGATAGGCGGCGATATATCCGTAGGTGACCGCGAAGAGCAGGCTCAGCACGTAGGCGAGCGCGATGCGCAGCAGCGAGTATCCGGCATAGACCGGAAGGGCGCCGATGCGGCGGCTGATCTCGACATGCGGAGTGAAGGGGCCGAGCCAGTTGCGTCCTACTTGCAGGATGCCGTAGAAGAGGGCCAGACCACCGGAAAACATGATGAGGTCGGGCAGGTTCGCCGCGCTGGGACGCGGCATCACCGACCAGATGCGAACCAATGGCCGGAAAGCGATTCGTTCTGGACGCTTCACGACGGCACCGGGGTGGTGGTTGGCGGATGCGGCTCGCCGACGGGCTCGGCGAGGATCAGCCGGTGCGATTCGCGATCGAAGTCGAAAATCTCAGCGTAGCGGCCCCAGTTCATGGCGGTTTCGAACTGCCGCTCCACTTCGTCCTGGCTGAAGTGCTCGTCGAGAATGTCGTAGAAAAATTCCTGCGAAATGGAGTGATCCGTCTTCGCGTGCAGGACGCTGTCGATCTGCTGCAGGATCATGACATGCTTAAGCGCAGCCTGCCGGAAGAGAATCTTGCGCGTGAGGATGTCGGCTTCCGCAAAGGCAGTACCCTCGGGGGCGATCTGGACATCGCCTTCTTTCAATGCGGCGAACCCGAGCAACACCGAAGCCTCGACGATCGGGAGTAGGTCTTCAGTGTCCATGATGAGGACTTCGGCGAGACGATGAAGATATTCCTTGCCGCCGCGGTCCAGCAGCAGTTCGAGCAGGCCGGCGACGCCCCCGACGCGCGCGTGCGGAAGCATCTGATATTTCTGCCGCACGGGCTTTTGCGCGGCGGCGGCAGCAGCGTCGGGCACAACCAGCGCGAGTTCGGGCTGGGTCATGATCTTGTAGATGTAGTCCACCAGTTCGACAAAGCGCGGCGACTTGCGATCGCGGGGGTGAGCGAGTTCGATGGGGAAGTCGGCGCGCACCCATGCCGGATTTCTTGCCAGCACGATCACGCGATCCGCCAGCAGCACCGCCTCTTCAATATTGTGCGTGACGATGAAAATGGCGCTAGTCGGCATCTTCTTACTGAGCCAGAGCTCGAGCAATTCATTGCGCAGGTTTTCCGCCGTGAGCACATCGAGCGCGGAGAAGGGCTCATCCATGAACAGGACTTCGGGCTCCACCACCAGGGCGCGCGCGAAGCCGACGCGCTGTTTCATGCCGCCGGAAAGTTCTTTCGGATAGGCGCTCTCAAAGCCATCCAGTCCGACGGTGTCGAGAATACGCAATGCGCGTTTATGGCGATCGAGGGCGGGCACTCCGCGAGCTTCGAGCGGGGCTTCGACGTTGTCGAGCACGGTCAGCCATGGGAACAGAGCAAAACTCTGGAAGACGATGGCCACGCCGGCGTTCTCCGACGTAATCGGTTGCCCATGCCACAGGACTTCGCCCGATGAAGGCTTGCTGAGTCCGGTCAGAATTCGCAGCAGCGTGGACTTGCCACAGCCGGAGGGGCCGAGCAGCGTAATAATCTTGCCCGGCTCGACATCGAGATCGACGGGCGCGATGACTTCAATGCGATTGCCATCCGGCTGCTCGTAGAACTTTTCGACAGCGTGGGCGCGGATGATGGGCTCGGTCACGGCATCGTACTCCAGAAGAAAAAGGTCTCAAGTGTCAGGTGTCAGGTCTCAGGAAACAATCCTAATAGATCCCCGGCTTCAGGCCTGACACCTGATCAATTTGCTTCGCCAGCGAGAATACCCTACTCAGGCCACCCACTCTTCATTGGCGGTTGCGGGCAACGGCTGTGGAATCCGGTCGGAGACTTCAGCGAGCACGGCAAGTTTCTTAGCCAATTCGGGGCGCAGTAACTCGGCGGCAAAACGCCAGCGCCAGTTACCAGTGTCGCTGCTGGGCACATTCATACGCGCCGCGCTTCCCAGCCCCAGCGGATCCTGCAGCGGCACCACGCAAAGGCTGGCGACGGAATCGGAGGCGGCGCGAATCATCGCCCAGTTAAGGCCGTCTTCACACTGCCCGAGGTACGTTTTCACTTGCTGGCGTTCGTATTCCGTGGCGGCTGATTTCCACCAGCCGAGCAGCGTGTCGTTGTCGTGCGTGCCCGTATACACGACCTTCTCGGCTGTGAAGGTGTGCGGCAGATGGGTGTGCGCGCCCACATTGCCAAACCCAAATTGCAGCACCGCCATGCCGGGAATCTTGAGCCGTTCGCGAAGGGCGTGCACGTCGGCCGTGATGTATCCGAGATCTTCGGCGAAAAATGGGAGCCCGCCCAGAACCTCGCTCAGTTTCCCGAACAAATCGTCTTTGGGACCATCGACCCAGCGGCCATGAATCGCGGTTGGCTCGCTGGCAGGAATCTCCCAGAACTGTGAAAAACCACGGAAATGATCGAGGCGGATGTAGTCAAAATTCTGCGTGACCCAGCGCATCCGGTCGATCCACCACGCATATCCCCGTTCTTTCATCACGTCCCAGCGATAAAGAGGATTGCCCCAGCGCTGGCCGTCTTTGCTGAAAAAGTCCGGCGGCACGCCGGCTACGACTTCGGGAAGGAGTTCAGGGGTCAGTCGAAAAAGATCGGGGTGGGTCCAGACATCGGCGCTGTCAAGATTTACGAAGATGGCAATGTCGCCCACGACGCGAATCGAACGTTGCGCGCAATAGGCTCGAAGCGCCTGCCACTGTTCAAAGAAGAAAAACTGCACGGTGCGGCGGACATCGAGTTCGTCGCGCATTTCCGCGTGCGCCTTCTCGATCGCGACGGCATCGCGATGAGCCAGTTTGCGCGGCCAGCGGTTCCAGCTTTCCAGCAAGAAACGAGCGCGCAAGCCATCGAAGAGCACGAAGTCATCGAGCCACCATTGATTTTGCCGGCAGAAGCTCTCGAAACGGGACCGCGCCTTCGGTGCGGCGGAGCGCACGAAGTTGCGCGCCGCTTCAAACAGCAGGGGCAGCTTTTCGTGAAAGACCTCGAGGTAATCCACGGCCTCGACCTCGCCGGCCAGAGCGGCCAGAGCGTCAACCCGGCCGCGGTCGATCCAGCCGTGATCGGCGAGTCGATCCAAGCTGATCAGCAGCGGATTCCCGGCAAAGGCCGAAGTGGAGGAATAAGGCGAGTTTCCGTAACCAAGTGGGCCGAGGGGCAGCACCTGCCACAGGCCCTGCCGCGCCGAGACGAGAAAATCCGCGAACGCATATGCCGACGGACCAAAATCACCGATCCCGCCGCGCGAAGGCAGCGAGGTGGGATGAAGCAGAATTCCGCTGGCGCGCGGGAATGACATTCAAAATCAGCTCTCAGCTCTCAGCTCTCAGTTGTCAGCTCTCAGTGGGTGGTTATCAGCTCGCACCGCCGACTCAGAACTGAGAACTGCATTCGTTACTCGCCTTCCTGCCCTGCTTGGCGAGTCAGGTTCTTCATCTCTTCCTGATTGACCTTGAGCCGGTGGGAATTTTCCATGTCCTTGCGCAGGTTCGTAACGAAGAGCCCGAACAAATCGTTCTGCTTGGCTTCAAGGAGCGACTGGCGGATCCCATCCTTCTTCTCGGTGAATTCCTGATCCGTCGGCGCCTGTTTTTCCAGAAGTTGCGCGACCACGCCATTGCCGCCGGCAGTGATCGGCCCGCTAATCTCGCCCGGCTTCAGGGAGAAAATCGCGCTCGCGCTTGCCATGGAACCAATGTCGGGAACCTGGCCGTCGGGCAGAACCAGGTCGCTCGTCTTCACCGCCGCACCCAGATCTTTCGCTGCTTTTTTCAAATCGTGCCCAGCCTTGGCGCGATCGGAGAGTTCCTGCGTCTTCTGTTGCAGCAGAAAGCCGGCGCGCTGGTTCTTGAACTCGCTCTCAACTCGCGAACGAATCTCCTCGAACGTCGGCGTAGCCGGGGGCTTGATGGCGAGCAGTTGGAAAACCACGTAACCCTGCGGAACCTGCACCACATCGGGCGGCGCCTTGTCGGCTTCGTTGAAGACCGCTTCCATAAACTGCGGATTCGCCGCCAGTCCGGGCAAGTTATCGGTCCGTCCGAAGAACTCGGTGGTGACCGCCGTCTGGCCTTTGGCGGCGGCAGCCGCGTCGAATCCCTCCGTGCGCGCCTGGCTGAGCAAGGCGTTCGCGGCCGCTTCGGTAGCGTGCGCCGTTTTCTGCTGCTTCACTTTCTCTTCGATCTCGCCCTTCACCTCGGCGAGCGTCTTGAGGTGAGCGTCCTGCTTGTCTTCGACGTGGATAATGTGGAAGCCGTAACTGCTCTTAACCAGACCGCTGGTCTGCCCCTTGCCCAGTGAAAAGGCGGCCTTCTCGAATTCAGGGACGGTGCGGCCGCGTCCGATCCAGCCCAGTTCGCCCCCACTTTTGGCGCTGCCGGGATCGTCTGAGTATTTTTCCGCGAGCTTGGCAAAATCTCCGCCCGCCTTGACTTCCTTTAACACTCCTTCAGCTTTCGCGCGCGCATCGGCGACGGCTTTCTCATCTTCCTTAGCGCCGGCGGCAGGCAGAGGAGTCTTGATCAGAATGTGGCTGACCTTCACCTGCTCGGGCACGCGGTACTCGTCGCGGTGCTGATCGTAATAAGACTGCAGGTCCTGATCGGCAACGGTCGTTGCCGCCGCGATTTTCGCGCTGTCGACGACCACGTATTTAATCTGGCGCTTCTCGGGGATGGAGTTGTTGTAGGTCGCTTTGTTGCGTTCGTAAAACGCCTTGAGTTCCTCGTCGGTGGGGTGCAGTCCCTTCAGAATGTCGGCCTGTGTGATCACGGCATATTCGAACTTCACCTTGGTGTTGCTGCGGGTGAATTCATCGCGAACTTCCGTGTCACCGACGAAGGCGCTGGTCGAAACCAGCGCGCGCAATTTGCGGACAAGAATGAAGTCCTTCTCCAGCGCTTCAAACTGCGGAATCGTCATGTCGTTGCGCTGAACGAAGTTTTCATATTCTTCCTGCCCGACAAACTTGCCATCGGGGAAGAGCATGGCGCCAAGCTGCCCGTGCTGGAGTTCCTCGCGCAGTTCGTCGTCGCTGACGCGCAGACCCATGCGGTGCGCCTCGGCCACCAGCGCCTTCTCGTTGATGAGTTGCTCGGCAGCCTGACTGGCAAAATAGGGCAGCAACATGCTGGCCTGCGCCCCGCCGCGAGGAAACTGCTGCCGGATCATGGCCCGGGCCTCACGCTGCACTTCCGCCACGGTCACTTGCTGGTCGCCAATCGAGGCCAGGACGCCCGCCGGAGGCGCGCCAATGCCGAAGCTGGAGCCGATCCCGCCGGGAATGAGCGTAATCGCCATCGAGGCGCAGATGAGGACGAGCAGCGCGCCGAGAATGATCTTCACGGTTGGCCCTGCATTTTGAAGCTGTCGAATCATAATTTAGATAACTCCGTTGGATTGCTCCACGCTGGAAGCCAGAATTTATGATTATAAACTAGTGTCGTCTCCATGAATTCTGACCGGGCACGGCTTCACGATCTGCCCTGAGCGAAGCCGAAGGAGGGCAACCCCGAACCGGTCAAGATGGGCCTTGGGCCGCTGCGGTAAACGGCGCGGAAATACGCCATTGAAACGAATTAATAAAAGTGTTATGAACGTGGGGGCGACTCTCGCTGAATGGGCCGCCAGCTTTCCATTTTTCAACATTTTTCTTCAAGGACACTTTTATGAAGATGCTCCGTCTCTTGATTCCGTTCTTTTCACTCGCGATCGCAGCCGCCCAGCCCACTTCCCAGCCGGTTCCTGCATCGACCCTCCCTTTGCGCGAAGGATGGGCGCTGCAATCTTCGGCGAAGGTCACGGCGACGGGCGAGGTCATCGCCAGCGCGTCATTTGAAGCCAGCGACTGGATCCAAGCCGACGTTCCGACGACGGTAGTGGCCGCGCAAGTGAAGAAAGGACTGCTGCCCGATCCTTTTTTCGCCATGAATCTGCGGCAGTATCCGGGGGTCAGCTATCCCATCGGCAACAATTTCTCAAATGTCCCGATGCCGCCCGACAGCCCCTACGCGGTTTCGTGGTGGTACCGCAAGGAATTTACGCTGCCCGCCGCGTACGCCGGGAAAACCGTGTGGCTGAACTTCCGCGGCATCAACTACCGCGCCAACATCTTCCTCAATGGAAAGCAGATCGCTAACACGAACGATGTCGCTGGAGCATGGCGGACCTACGAGTTCAACGTTACTTCCGCCGTTAAGCCCGGAGCGAATGCGCTCGCAGTGCAGGTCTGGGCGCCAACCGAGTACAGCCTGGCGATCACGTTCGTGGACTGGAATCCCGCCCCGCCCGACAAGAACATGGGCCTGTGGCGCGAGGTGTATTTGTCTAACAGCGGGCCGGTCGCGCTGCGGCATCCGACTGTGCTTTCGAAGGTTGATTCGCCGGCAAATGACGCCGCCCACTTGACGGTGGCCGCGCTGCTGAAAAATGGCAGTGATCACCCGGTCAAAGGGACGCTGAAAGGCAGCATCGAAAACGTCGACTTCGCGCAACCGGTCGAACTGGCGGCGGGAGAGTCGAAAGACGTGGTCTTCAAGCCTGACCAATATCCGCACCTCAACCTGAGCCATCCGCGGCTGTGGTGGCCGGCGCAGATGGGGACGCCGAACTTGTACGATCTGAGACTGGCGTTTGAAGTGAACGGCGAACTCTCCGATGAGTCCCGCACGAAGTTCGGCATTCGCGAGATCACATCCGAAGTCACCGAACTGCCTCTGAATCGATCGAAACGCGTGTTCAAGATCAATGGCAAGAACATCCTGATTCGCGGCGGTGGCTGGACACCCGACATGATGCTGCGCGAAACCCCGGAGCGGCTCGCCGATGAACTCCGCTATGTGCGCGACCTGGGACTGAACACCGTCCGTCTTGAAGGCAAGCTTGAAACTGAGGAGTTCTTTGATATAGCCGACCAGCAAGGCATCCTGGTGATGGCTGGATGGTGTTGCTGCGATTTCTGGGAGCACTGGGGAAACTGGAAAGATGAAGACTTCGAGATAGCGAAGTCCTCTTTGCGCGATCAGATTTACCGCCTGAGAAGCCATCCCAGCCTGGTGATGTGGCTGAACGGCAGCGACAATCCTCCCCCACCCGACGTGGAGGAGATGTATCTGAAGACCGAAGCCGACCTCTTGTGGCCGAATCCGGTGGTTTCTTCAGCGACGGCGAATAGGACCACGGTGACGGGCGGAAGCGGTGTAAAGATGACTGGCCCGTATGAATATGTTGCGCCTTCATATTGGTCGGTGGACGCGAGTCGCCCCTCGGAACAGCAGAGTTGCAGTCCCGCCGGCTGTGGCGGCGCCTACGGCTTCAACACCGAAACCAGCATGGGACCGGCGGTTCCGCCGATCGAAAGCGTCGAGCGCATGGTTCCCAAAGATCATCTTTGGACGGCGGACGGTTCGTTGGATGAGTACTGGAGTTTCCACGCCGGCGGCGGCTCGTTCAAGACCATGCATGTGTTCACCGATGCGCTGAATGCGCGCTACGGCAAGGCTGGCAGCGCGGAAGACTTCACCCAGAAGTCTCAGCTCATGACCTACGAAGGCGTGCGGGCCATGTTTGAGGCCTACAGCCGCAATAAGTACACTTCGACGGGCGTGATCCAGTGGATGCTGAATAACGCGTGGCCTTCGATGATCTGGCATCTCTATGACTACTATCTGCGGCCGGGCGGCGGATATTTCGGCGCGAAGAAGGCGTTGCAAGCGCTCGACCCAGTCTATGGATACGACGATCACTCCGTGTGGCTGGTGAGCAGCCAATATGTCGATGCCAAGGGACTTAAGCTGACCGCACGGGTCTTCAATCTGGATGGAACGCAGAAATTTTCCAAGGACGTTACCCTCGATGCGGCCGCCGATAGCACGGCAAAAGTGTTTGAGCTCCCACCGGTCGATGGACTCTCGCCGGCCTACTTCCTCGATCTTCGCATCACCGATGCCGGCGGCAAGCTGGCCGGGTCGAACTTCTATTGGCTCTCCACGAAACCGGAAACGCTCGACTGGACGGGCGGGAACTGGTTTGCGACTCCGACCAAGTCATATGCGGACTATACTTCGCTCGCTCAGTTGCCGAAGGTGAAGCTGAACGTATCGAGCCGCAGCGAGTGCAAGGGCAGCAGCGAAGATGCCGTGACTCATGTGACCGTGGAAAATCCCAGCAAGACCCTCGCGTTCTTCGTGCGCCTGAAGCTCGACAAGGGCAAAGGCGGCGAGGAAATACTGCCGGTGGTCTGGCAGGACAACTACATCTCGCTGTTGCCCGGCGAGAAGCGAGAGATCACGGCAACCTACCGCGCCAGCGGCCTGGGAGCGGCTAAGCCTGAGATCGAAGTGAGCGGTTGGAACGTGAAATAGCGGAAGGTCAGAGGTCAGATTGCAGAGGCAAGAAGTTTGATGTCTGGGCCTGAGGAAAATGGCGGAGTTGTCGCTGGTGTCACCTCTGCAATCTGACCTCCTAACCTCTGACCTCCTATTCCTCGTCCGGGGGCAGATCGAAGTTGACCAGGTCTCCGCGGAAGCCACGCGTCTTCACCGCGCCGTAGGCGATGCCGCAAACCATCCAGATTGAACCGACGATCAGGGCCAAATGAGACAGGTGAATCCAAATGAAAAGGCAGATGAGGAAGCCGAGCACTGGCGGGATTAATTGCCATAAAGCGCGGTCCGCGCCCCGAATGTAGTAGTGCGTAAGCGACGCCAGATTGACGCCCATGAATGCAATCAGGGCACCGAAGTTGAGCAACTCCGCCCCGTTGTCGTAGGTAATGAGGAAGGCCCCCACCAGCGCAATCGCGCCGACGAACATCACGTTGTTGGCGGGGATGTGGGTCTTCGGATGGATAGCGCCAAAGAACTTCTTCGGAATGGCGTTGCTTCTTCCCATGCCGTAAAGCAGGCGCGCCGCGCCCAGTTGCGATCCCATGCCGGAACCGGTGGTAGCGATCAGAAGGGTCAAGCTTATGACCCTGGTCATGAGAAGTCCGCCGGCAATTCCGGCGACGTGGCTGAATACGTTCTCATCGCCAAACTGCGAGAAAACACCGAAGTCTGTGCCGAAACGGTGGAAGCTCAATAATTGTGCGCCGTAAACCTCGGCAGCAGCGAGAAATCCCGTGATGACACAGACCAGTACCGTCGCCAGAAAAATATTCTTCTTGGGATTCTCGACCTCTTCCGACAAAGTCGAAATGCCGTCAAATCCAATATAGGTGAGCACGGCCACTGAGGTGCCGTGAAAAACGCGGTTCACGGTGAAAGTTTGCGGATTATAGAACGGGCGGAGAAAAAAGGCTTCCGGATACTGCGGCAGATGGAAAATGTATCGGATCGTGTACCAGAAAAACGCCAGGATGACCGCGCCCATTATGGCGCAGAGGGTATTGTTGATGCGCGCAGAAGTCTTGACCCCGCGCAGATTGAGCGCAGTAAACAACCCTGCAAAAAACAAGGGCCAAAGCAGGCCAGGATAAGGAATCTGCAGGCTGGTCCCGGTCAACAAATCGGCCATCGCCTTGGCGCACCAAATGGTGCAGATCAGCGGATTGAGAATGTAATCCATCGTCATACTCCATCCGGTGACATAGCCGAGCGAGGGATGCAGTTCGCGGCCCACATAGGTATAGGCCGAGCCGGCGCTGGGATACACCCGCGCCATGCGGCCGTAGCTCATGGCGGTGAATACCATGGCGACCATCGCGATCAGAATCGAAGTGACCACATGGCCCTGGCCGGCGTTGCTGAAGACTCCATACGCGGGCATGGGCGCCGTGGGCTGGATCACAATGATGCCGTACATGATCAGATCCCAGAGCGTGAGCGATCGCCTCAGGCGCGGGGCGTTAACGGGCGGGTTGGCAGTAGAGCTCAATTCACGCTCTCAAAATAAAACCCCATTATCCTGCGGAGATAACGGGGCTCGGGGAAGGGTCACTCGTGGCTCGCGGGTTCGCAATTAGAGCTACCCTGCCGCAGTTCCACAAAATTCCTCTCGAATTCTATACGGAAAGGATATTCTGTCAATGGAAAAATGCCTGTATTAAAACGATTCTTGCCGAGTTTAGTGAACTCAGGAGTTTTGAAGGAGGGTGAGTCACGGTCATGAACCACAGAATGCATTCTCTATTCCTGTTTCTCTTTGTCACTTTGGCACAGAGCCTCGCCCAGCCCGTCCAAGCCCAGACCGTCCAGGAAAAAACCGCGCAGGCAACAACCGTCGCGGAGCGGTTGGGCTATCCGGCCTCTGCACGCCTACTGGCGATTCACGCCGACGATCTTGGCATGAGCCATTCCGTGAACCGCGCTACTCTTGAGGCTCTCGATAAGGGATGGATTACTTCGGCCAGCATCCTCGTTCCCTGCCCCTGGTTTCCCGAGGTGGCGCGCTGGGCGAAACAACATCCGAACGCTGATCTCGGCATCCATCTGGCGTTGACCAGTGAGTGGACTGATCTGCGCTGGGGTCCGATTAGCGGTGCGGGCCGAGTCCCAAGCCTCGTCGATGCGCACGGATACCTTCCGCTCGACACGCCCGACGTTGACCAAAACGCCAAGATTCCAGACGTGGAATACGAATTGCGATCGCAGATCGATCGCGCGAAAAGCGCGGGCATTCCGATCACACACCTTGATATGCACATGGCGGGCATGGTGTCCTCAGCGGAACTCTTCGGCGTGTACCGAAAACTGCGGGACGATTACAAACTCCCGATTCTGTTGGAGCCGTCGGGAACTCATGGCACGCCCGCGGGGATCTCTGTGCCCGCGGAGGAGATCACGGTGCAGCGCATTGTGACCATGGAACCGGGCGTCAATGAAAAGGACTGGCTCGACTGGTACAAGAAGCAACTGTCGCCACTTCCGCCGGGCGTATATCAACTCATCGTGCATCTGTCCTACGACGACGAAGAAATGCGCGGCGCCACCTGGGACCATCCCGATTGGGGAGCAGCCTGGCGTCAACGCGACTTTGATACGGTGAAGAGTGCGGAATTCCGGCAGTTTCTCAAGGAGCAAGGTTTCGTACTGGTCACGTGGAGAGATCTGGCGAAAGCGCAGCAGCACTGAAACAAGGCGACGGAATCCAGGCTAGAAAGAAATCGACTCCGGGGCAGGCAATGCGGCCGTCTCTTTAATTCCCTGCCCTTCGGTGATGGCGTAGATCTTGTCTGCGGCCACGTCTTTGAAGCTTTCCGTCTTGCCGGTGGGCCAGCGCACTTCCAACGAATCGATCTTCATGGCCGATCCCAGACCAAAATGAAGACGCAGATCGTTCTGCGAAAGGTAACTCCCACCGCCGCGCACTTCGTCGAACTGGGTCATTCCTCCGGCGTGAATGGTGACGCGCGCGCCGATCGCTGCGCGATTACTCTTTGTTCCCTGCAAACGGAAGAGCACACGATGGTTTGCGATTTTATTCGTGTTGAGCAATAGCGATGGCGGCTCCCCGACGTTAAGCACGACGATATCGACGTTGCCGTTATTTGCGATGTCGCCAAAAGCAGCGCCCCGCCGGGATCTCAGCGGCATATCGGCTAATCCCCCCGCCTTCGAAACCTCTTCGAACGTGCCATCGCGCAAATTGCGATGCAACAGCATCGGCTCGGCGTAGCTGGCGCTCGCCTGGACGTTGTCCATTTGCGGATAGACATGTCCGCAGGCTACAAACAGATCCAGCCAGCCGTCGTCGTCCATGTCGAAGAATGTCGTGCCCCAGCCGAGGAACGGCAAGCTGCGCTGGCCGAGATGCGATGCCATGGCGACATCTTCGAACCCGCGTGTCCCCTGGTTGCGATAAAGCGTATTGGGCTGGTCGGCGAATTCGGTGACGAAGATGGAGAGGCGTCCGCTGTGATCGTAGTCGCCCCAGGTCGCGCCCATCGATCCGAGCGCCTGCCCTTCGCCGTTCATAGCGACGCCCGCGGCCATGGCCTCGTCGCTGAACGTGCCGTTGTGATTGTTGTGATAGAGATGATTGGGCGTGGCGTCATCGGCGACAAACAGATCGGGCCAGCCGTCATTGTCGTAGTCGCCCCAGGTAACGCCCAGTCCGTAGTATTTTTCGGGATCGTCAACGCCTGCTTTTTTCGAAACTTCTTCAAACGTGCCATCTCCCCGGTTGTGGTAGAGCAGATCGGTCTCCCCCTCCATGCCCCACGGTCCGCACTGCACGGGAACGCCCTTGAAGTGGCAAAACTTGGTCGAGCCGAATTCAGGCAGATCGTTCATGTCTACGTAGACATATCGTGACACGAACAAATCGACGTTGCCGTCGCGGTCGTAGTCTGCCCAGGCCGCGCCCGTGGAGAAGCCGCCTCCGCGCACTCCAGCCTTGTCAGTCACATCTTCGAAAGTGCAATTGCCCTTGTTGCGATAGAGCGCGTTGCCGCCGTAGCCAGTCACGAAGAGATCGAGGTTGCCGTCGTTGTCATAGTCGGCGACGGCGACGCCCATACCCCAACCTTTGCGCGTGAGTCCGGCCTTGTCGGTGATGTCGGTGAACTTGAGATCGGCATCCTGATGCCAGAGCGTGACCAGCAGGTCGCCGCCCTGGCGGTAGCGATCCACCGTGGAGCCGTTCACCATGACGATGTCGAGCTTGCCATCGTTATCGCAATCGAACAAGCCGATGCCGCCGCTCATGGATTCGATCACGTACTGTTTACCGGGCGAGGAAATGTGGGAGGCGGTCAGTCCGGCTTGGACTGCAATATCGCGAAAGATGGGAACGGGCGCGGTGAGTTTGGCTGCCGTCGATTTCTTTTCAACGCGAGCAGGCGGGAGTTTTGCCGGAGGTCCCATCGGCCCTTGGGTCTCAGTCTGCGCTGAAAGCAGGCCGGTGAAGGCGATCGATAAAATGGCAATCTGTCCGGCCCGCATGAAGAGTGATTGTAAGGTATGTTGTCATCCTGCGCGAAGCGAAGGGCCTATGCATTTGCGGCAGTGCCGGAACGCGCGGGTCCTGATTTCGCAAGAAATGACCAACTATCACTTCGGGTATTGGAACGAATATCCGCTCGCCTCGTTCCCCGACATGAACCGAGTGTTGTATTCGAGCAAGTAATTCAGGTGCTCGGCATCGGACGGAAAGGTTTGTCCGGGATACGGATAGGCGCGCATGTCGCCAAATGGCAGCGGCTCAACCGTATCGCCGTGGTAGGCGTAGAAATCCATATCTTTCTCGTATCCGTTGGCGACAAAGAAATAGTCGCGCACCCAACCGCGCGGCAAGGCAGGCAGCTTCGCCGGATCGAAATCGAGCGCAACTTCATCGCCCGATCCGAAGACGACGAACTTATCGTCGATCGATTCGAGCAGCGGTCGCACATCGCCATAGCGCGTGTAAGCGCCGGCAGGACGCGTGTAAGGGCCGGTGGCGCTGGCCTTTTCGTAGATGTATTTCACGTTGCCCGGCGGCTGGTCTTCGATCTTCAACGGGAATCCGTGGAAATTCAGATCGGCGCGAGCCAGCGGCACCGGCGTCAAGCGGGCACTCTGATCATGCCTATTGTCCTGACTGGTCCGGCTGATCATGATGTTGTCCCAATAGATCTGCAGATTCGTGGTGATGCGAATACGCTGCGTTCCCGGCGGAAGTTTGCCGGTAAGATCGGCGGTCATAGTGCGCGCGCCGCCAGCGGGAAATCCCATGTCATCGACGACGCGGACCCATTTTCCAGATGAGACTTGTGCTTCTACATACGGCGCAAACGGCCGCAGGTGCGCTTGATCGGCAGCGTACATGCTGGTCGCGGAAAAATATTCGATCTCGCCATGCAGCAGCAACCACAGCGGACCGCCGCGGTACGGCTCGCCGAGATCAAGTTCCAGGCTGTGCGGCTCGGTGAATCCCTGGAAGGAAAGCACCTTGAAGTCGCCGAAATAACGATGCGCGAGCAAATCGGGAAGCACGTTGTGGCCGTGCTCGTCCCAGGCACCGGCGGGCGGACGCGCATCGTTATTATTGCTGAACACAACTTTGAATGGCGGGTAAGGAGGATTGCTCGCGAAATATTCGTTGGGATAAACGTCAAGATCGCCGGGATGATCGACGGCGAGCAATTGCACCTGGTCGAGGTACACCGACTCTTCCAACGGCTCCATGAAGCGGAAACTCAGCTGGCCATCTTTTTCTCGAAGCGCGGTACGGCCGAGCTTGATCGATTCGGTAGGACGAGCAATGTTGCGCTCGACTTTGCCTTCATTCGCCGCCATCCAGTGTCCAACGACACCCGCGCCGAGCATGTCGCCGACAAGCTGGTATTCGTGGCCATCCCAGGCGAAAAGCGTGGGACAGGAACTGCCGCGCCGATCCATCTCAGTAAAGGTTTGAGGCATATTGGCGGCGACCTCGATTTCATCCTGCAGCACGCCGGTCGGCCACGTCATGCGGACGACATCGGCCACTTTCGCTTGTCCGAGTCCGATGGTCAGGTAGGGCGAGTTCTGACCGAGGTATCCGGACGATCCGTACACTTCAAACTTCTGCCGAATGCCGTCAGAGAAGACTTCAACCTTCGTGCCGATGGCGCTCTTGTTATCGTTCAGTCCCTTGAGCGCGAGGCGCAGCGAGTTGTTCTTGTTGCCGCCTTCGTTGTGGAGCAGCAAGGCGGGTCCGTGATTTTGCGTGATCAGGAGATCGGCAGCTCCATCGTTGTCGTAGTCTCCGACGATGATGGCGCGCGGCTCTTTGAGCTGAATTTTGTCGAGTCCGGTTTCGACGGTGACATCTTTGAAGCCGTCAGGGCCGAGATTTCGGAAGAGCCGGACTTCTCCCTTGCCGTCTTTCGTCTCGCCAACTGCGACGAGGTCCACCCAGCCGTCATTGTCGTAGTCGATGGCGGCGACGCCGAAGGCGCGGACCCAGTTGGTTTCGGGAAGAGTTTGAACTATTTCGAATGTTTTTCCGCCAATATTGCGGAACATGCGAAGACTGGTAAAACCCCGCCCCGCGAAAGCAACGTCCATCCAACCGTCGTGGTCAAAGTCGAGGATCGAAACTCCAAAAGGGTGAAAGGGATTTGCCGCCCAAGGCCGCAGTGGTTCAAAAGCTCCTTCTCTAGGATTCTGAAAGACAGTGGGAGTTCCCCAACTGGTTACGGCAAGATCTACAGCTCGGTCATTATTGATGTCTGTGCCCACGGCGCCGATACCCGGCGCATTCCCTGCGAGACCTGTTGACTGAGTCACATCGGTGAAGGTGCCATTCCCGTTGTTGCGCCACATGACATTTCGCTCCTGAACGGGCGCTGTCTGCGCTGCTGGATGGCGAGGATCGAAGGATGAATCTTCACTGTATCGGGAAATGTACAGGTCCAAATCACCATCATGGTCGTAGTCAACGAAAGTCGCACTTAGATTAAGGCACTCGCTCTTGATTCCCGCTGCTTCTGCCACGTCTTTGAACGTGCCGTTCTTTTCATTGTGAAGAAGAAGCACGCGATCTTTGAGAGTTACGACAAGGTCGACGCTTCCATCATTGTCGTAATCGCCAGCGGTACACCCGATGGCGTGTAGATTGGGATCAAGTCCAGCCTTCTTTGTTACGTCTTCAAACGTGCCGTTGCCGACGTTGCGATACAGCGACATGCCTCCGTCCCGGCCATTGTCGGCTAGAAAGATGTCGATGCTTCCGTCGCCGTCATAATCGATAAAACACGCGCCCGGGCCAAAATAGGAAGGCGGTTCGTCACTCGGATTCTGCACTGCCCTCCAGGAAATCCCCGCCTCCTTCGTCACATCCACGAATCTCACCGCAATCTGCGCCGGCACCTTTTCCACCACCATCGGCGAATCTTCCGCGCGCGAATACTTTCCCTGTTCGCCGTAGGACAGGCTGATGGGCGAGCCCAGCTTGTTCTGCGTGATGTACTGGAATTTTTTCATCGCGTCGTGGGCGGGATCGGCTTGCCCGGATTGCTGGTAGGCGCGCGCCAGTCCGAACTGGGCAGAGGCGTGCAGCGGGTCGATCTTTAACGCGTGCTCGAAGGCCTCGATCGCTTCCGGATATTGCTTGATCTGCGCATAAGTGGATCCGAGGAAATACCAGCTGTCGGCATCGTTCGGATCGATTTCGGTAACGCGATGGAACGCCTCGATGGCAGCTCTCACATCGGAGGAGCTCTTGAAATAGAGGCCAAGGTTGTACCAGGCGTGGGCATCTTTGGGATTGTTCTTGACCTCGTTCTCCAGCAGCGCCTTCGCTTCGTCGCCGCGCTGCAGGTTGAGCAGCGCCACTCCGCGATTCACGGTAGCCGCCTCCAACGCCGGATCGTTGGCAGCCGCCGCTTCGAACATCTTCAGACCTTTTTCAAAGAGCTGCTGGTTCAAGTAGGCGACGCCGATGTTGTTGAGCCGGGCCGCTTCCTGAGGATTAGTGGAGGAACCGCTCGCGGCGAGCAGCGCGAGAACAAAGGTGAGAATGAGAGCAATGGTGATTGTCCTGGTCATGGGTTCGGAAATAATTCTATCTGAATGCCTGGATGGGCAAGAGAGCTGCTGACTATTTCTTGCCGTAAGGGCGCGCGGCGATCTGACCTTTCGCTTCCTGAACGGTGATTGTCTGCCCGGTCGCAATGTTCGCCAGTTTGTCCACCTGCCCGCTGGGCCAGTCGATTTCGACCGTGTCGGCTTTGGTTTTCGATCCCATGCCAAAAGTCAGCACCAGTTCACTCTGCGAAAGATAGCTGGAGCCCGTCTTCATAGTGAGCCACTGCTTGTCGCCGCCAGCGCTGACGCGAACGACGGCGCCAATACCATCGCGATTGGATTTTGTTCCTATGAGTTTCACGCGCAAGCTCTGGTTCGTGCCGCCCTGGTTCAGAAAGAGATGCGCCGGACCGCCGTTGGTCATGACGAGAAGGTCGAGCGCTCCATCATTATTGATGTCGGCGTAAGCGGCGCCGCGCGCGACTTTCGGAGCCGCAAAGGCGCTCCCGACTTTGCTCGTGACTTCTTCAAACTTGCCGTTTCCGAGGTTGCGGAATAAGTGCGGCGCCTCGGCGTAGCTGACGCGCTTTTGCACTGTCTCGATCTGATCTTCAATGTGGCCGTCGGCGATAAAGATGTCCTGCCAGCCGTCGCTATCGTAGTCGAAAAAAAAGCAGCCGAATCCGAGCGTGAGCAGGCTCGCGCGGCCGACCTCCGAGCGCGGAGCCTCATCCACGAACAGTCCGTTGCCTTCGTTGTGATAGAGCGAAAGCATCTGGTTGGAAAAATTCGTAATGACCAGGCTGGCGCTGCCCGAGCGGTCGTAATCGACGGCATCAACGCCCATGCCGGCGCGGGCAATGCCATCTTCGCTGAAGGCGATGCCGGCGGAAACCGCGCGCTCTTCGAAGGTTCCGTTCTTCTTATTCAGGTAGAGCTTGTTGGGCTGCGTGTCGTTCGCGATCAGGATGTCAGGCCATCCATCGTTGTTGTAATCGAGAATCGCGACGCCTAGACCCTTCGAGGTTGGATCGTAAAGGCCAGCCTTCTGAGTGGAATCTTCGAACTTGCCGTTGCCGAGGTTATGCCAGAGGCGGGCCGACGTTCCCTTATACGATTCGGGCGTGCAGTAGGACTTGTGCGAGCCATCGAGGGTGCAGTAGAGGTCAGTTTTCTCGGACCACTGGACATAATTGGCGACGACGAGATCGAGCTTGCCGTCGCGATCGTAATCGACCCAGGCAGCGCCGGTGGAGAACTCGTTCGGACCCCACAGTCCCGCGGACTTGGTAACGTCGGTAAAAGTGCCGTTGCCGTTGTTGTGGAAGAGATGGCTCTGGCCGACGGCAGTGATGAAAATGTCGTCGAAGCCATCGTTGTCGTAATCGCCGACGGCGACGCCCATTCCAAAAAGCGAAATGCCGAGGCCAGACTGCCGCGTCACGTCGGTGAAAGTGCCGTCGTGATTGTTGTGGTAGAGCTTCAAGGTGGTCGCGCCGCTCGTTTTATGGACGGGTGCGTGGCCGGGCCAGTCCTGGCCGTTGACGAGGAGGATATCGGGAAATCCGTCGTTGTCGTAATCGATGAACGCGCAGCCGGGGCCCATGGTTTCCGGCAGCCATTTTTTGCCGAAGGCTCCGTTGTTGTGCGTGAAGTGGATGCCGGCTTGGGCGGTGATGTCGCGGAAGGTGATGTGCTCCTGCGCATGGCTCGCCGCAACGACCGAAAAGACCAGTAACCACGGAGACACGGAAGCACGGAGAAAAGCGCTCTTGGTTTTTGGCTCTTGGCTTTTGGCTAAAGGCCAAAAGCTAAAGGCTAGGAACGGGTTCTCTCTGTGACTCTGTGGCTCTGTGGTGGCTTTTCTTTTGGAGGAGTGCATTACCTTTGAGCCCCGGGAGTCGCGGTGGCGCGGGCTGCCGCCGAGCTGCGCTCGGCCTGGACGGGCGGGACGCCCGTCCCCACACGGCCAGTAACAATGCTCGCATTTTGGCGTTTGGCTGGTGTGTTGACCAAATTGGGCAGCGGGACTGAGACGTGCTCGTGGATGCTCTGGCGTTCATTGTTGTCTTCGGGATTGAGTTGACGATAGGGACCGGTGATCGCCTGCGAAGCTTCGTCGGCTTTGAAGCGCAGATAGCGAGCCTGGTGCTCTTTGGACATCTTTTCGTCACCGAGACCGTTGTAGCAGAGCATGAGATTGTAGTGCGCCTGCAAGTCCTCGGGATCGACGGCGAGCACCTGCTGCAGGACTTTCACCGCGTCCGCATACTTTCTCTGCAGAAAGAGCACACGCCCAAGATTGTTCAGCGCCACGCGGTCGCGAGGATACTGAGCAAGCACGATTTGGAAATGCATGGCGGCTTGGTCGTAGTCTCCCGTTGTCTTCAGCAGTGATCCATAAAAGAAATTCGTTCGCGCCAGTTTCGGGTTAAGCGCCAACGCTTTTTCAAGAACCGTGCGGGCGCGAGCGACGTCGCCTTCCTGCAAGGCAGCGCGTCCGATGTTCAGCCAGCCGTCGGGATTCTGCGGGTCGACCTCTGCGACTTTTTCGAAGGCAGCCTGCGCCGCTTTCAGATCGCCTTGCAGCAACAGACCGATGCCGTAGTCGTTCCAGCGCTGCCAGTCTTCTTTGGCGAGTTGGGTCCTGGGCTTGGGCGCGGGGGCATTGGCGGGCAAGACGTCGACAGCGACTTCGTTTTCCGCAACTGCCACAATCGGCAGATCTGGAATTTTCTCCGACTTCGCGGAGACTCCCTGGAGCGACCCGGCGAACGCAAATTTTGTGTCGTCATAGTCAGGCGTGACGGAGGCCGACGCGACGCCGGGCTTCGATGGATTGCTGTCGCGCGCTTTTTCACGCTCTCCCGCAAATGCGAACTGCGTGTTCCACCACGCAAACTTGCGATAGCAGAGCCGCGCCGTCAAGGTGATTTTGCTCCCTGCCTTCTCGGGGATCTTCATGCGGAAGTGCACCGTGTCGGCGGCGCCGGGCGGGATCAGGCGCACGTACACGACGGCGCGCGTGGCCCAAGCGTTGCGCTTGTTAATCGGGTTGCCGTGCGCGTCCACCTGGAGCGAGCGATAGAAGTGCGCCCCTTTTTCAACCGGTCCTTTCCCGTCGTCCTCGACCATGCCGCTCCAGAAAATCGTCTGGCCTTGGTCGTCGACACCTTTGAGTTCGAGCCAGGTATCGTAGGCATCGACCGTGCCGCCGGGGAAGAAATGTCCGACCCGCTTGGTGCGAACTACGACATCGACGCGGACCGTGTCGCCGCGACGGACGGCGGCCCGCACGCGATTGAGTGGAGCGGTGAGTGCTGCGGTGACGAGAGCAGGCTGAGCGGTGGCGGGAGTGATCTTGGCTTCCGCTTCTTCACCCACGGCGAAGGTGGTTGCGAGTTCGTGTTCGGCGGCCGCTCCTGCTTTCAGCGGAGAGCTTGCTGGCGATAGCGCAAAAATATCCACCGTAAGAGCTCCGCTGGTCAGGAAATCTTCGGTGGCCTTCAACTGCGCCGCATCTTCATTGGCCGTGGGCAGCGCCGTGTTGGCGGCGGGAAAACGGTGAGAGTGCACTTTGCCGGCAACGTTGCCCATGTCGTTGGAGGTCTCGAGTGGCATGTGGCAATCGGCGCATTGCTGCGGCTTTGCCGGGTAGTAGAACGAGCGAGCGCCCTCACCGGACACGCCGCTGGCCTGCCAGTTGTCATACTCGTTAAATCCGCGAATCCAGCGGTAGTGATTGACCGGCACGTCGAGGTGCACCTTGTGACAGGAGGAGCAGAACTCCGCCGTCTGCTGCTTCATGAAGGGCTTGAGGAACACGCGGCGATGCGGCTCCGGATTCAGCTTGATCATGAAGTCGTGCAGGCCGCGAACCAGGGGATTCTTGCTGGCCGCAAGCTCATGCAGTTTGGGATACTCGAGATAGAAATCGCCCTGCCCCATCGTGCTTTTCACGTCGGCGATGGAATGGCACATCATGCAACCGAGTCCAGCTTGGGCTTCGGGAGTGTGCACAATCTGTTTGATAGGCGTATCCATCTTGCCCGCATAAAGTACCGCCGGATCATGGCATCCGCCGCACCATTTTGAAGGCTTGGTGCCAACCGTGTCCTGCATGTACTCGATCGACTTGCGATACCACTGATTATTAAACGAAGAAAAATGGTGGGCCGAGCTGTTCCACTGGTTGTAGATATCCTCGTGGCAGCGCTTGCAGGAATCCGATTCCATGAAGAACTTGCTGGGAATCTTTTCTCCGCCATACACCTGGGCGGAACTTGGGAAAAATGGGCCGGTGGGACCGTCGCCTTCGCCGTTCATGGTGAGGGGCGGCATGGCGGGATTCTCAATGCGTCCATGCTGGACCCAGCGAGTTTCGCGGAGATAGCGGGCAACGGGCGCGAGCACCGCCAGCACGGCGAGCACCGCCGCGACGCGAACGATGGCATTGCGGGACAGCCATCCGGTTCGCGCGGCAACGATCAGGCCGGCCCCGAGGAAGCTCAAGGCGAGGTGAACGTAGACGAGAGTCCAGTCGGAACGCAGCGCTCCGGTATAAATCAGTGCCAGCCCTGGAATCGCGCCGAGGAAGAGAAAAACCATTCCGGCGCGAAGCAGCGGCTCACTCTGACGCCACCGGCGGACCAGCCACACCAGCAGCCAGACCGAAGCCACGACGCCCGCGATGGCGTGCAGCAACACCACTCCGGCATAGAACACATTCGCTTGCGGGAACGCGTAAAGGTAGGCCGCAGACACGGCTAGAAAGCCGATCAGCAGCGCCAGCGCTCGATTCCCAGGATTTCCGGTGGACCACATGACAGATGCCAGCGGCGCACATGAGAACCTGCAACGCTGAGTTGCGCCATATTAGCGGTTGGCGGGAAGCGGTGTCTCTAATAGGAACAGATTAGGAGACATCTCGCCGACGATCGGGTTGACGCCGGGATAAGGTCAGACAAAGATAGTCCTTAGTGCGTGCCGCCGTTCCCGCAGTTGCCAAGACGCTGGTTTTCACCGTGTTCGTGCCCGGAACTGTGGCGGGCTATGTACCGTGGCGGCTGAGGCAGGGTGCGGCAGCACCCGTGACCGGCGCCGAAGAATGCGCGGCGGTTGCCGTCATTGCCATCGGGATTGCGATCTATTTCTACACCGCGTTCTGGGGCTTCGCTCTGATTGGCGGCGGTACGCCCGCGCCGATCGCGCCGACCAAAATCCTCGTCGTCAAAGGTCTGCACCGCTTCGTGCGCAATCCAATGTACATCGGAGTCGGGCTCGTCATCGGAGGACAAGCCTGGTTGTTCCACTCGCTGCATATCGCGATCTACATGACCTGCATGTTGCTGACTGCCCATCTGTTTGTCGTCTTTTATGAGGAGCCGACTCTGCGCAAGCGGTACGGGGAGGAATACGATCGCTATCGCGCGTCGGTGCCGCGTTGGATACCGAAATTCAGAGTCTAGCAAGCCGCAGGCGGTCGAAGCGAAGCCGAACTGCGCTCGGCTTGGACGGGCGAGGACGCCCGTCCCTACACGAGCCAGGCTCGCGTTGCTGATTTCCCCGCCGCTCTGCTACTTTGAAGTTTCCCGTTTGTTGTGTGCTGACTCTGTGGGGTGAAACGTAAATGCCGGCCATCAAATTCCGTGGTGTGGATTTCATCGATTTCGACACTTTGCTGAATGACGACGAGCGCCTGGTGCGCGACACGGCGCGCCAGTTCATCGAAGACAATCTGGTCCCCATCATCGAAGAATGCAACCGCGCCGGCCGCTTTCCGCGCGAACTAGTAAAGCCGATGGCCGATCTCGGATTCTTCGGCGCCTCGCTGAATGGCTACGGATGCGCCGGCATGTCGAACGTCGAATACGGACTGGTCACGCAGGAACTGGAACGCGGAGATTCCGGCGTGCGCTCGTTCGTCAGCGTGCAATCGGCGCTGGTGATGTATCCGATTTACACCTTTGGCAGCGACGAGCAGAAGAACAACTGGCTGCCGGCGCTGCAAAAAGGCGAAAAGATCGGCTGCTTCGGATTGACCGAACCGGACTTCGGATCGAATCCGGGCGGCATGAGAACGCGCGCTCGCAAAGTTGGCAAAGAGTATGTGCTGAACGGCGAAAAGATGTGGATTACCTCCGGCTCCATCGCCGACGTCGCTGTGATCTGGGCCAAGGTTAGTTCCCAAAATGAAGATGAGGGCGACGGCAAAGGGGAAGCGATACGCGGATTTCTGGTGGAAACCGACCGGCCCGGATTTAAGGCCGACGACATACACGGGAAGTGGTCGCTGCGCGCTTCGGTGACGTCAGGCTTGTCGCTGCAGGATGTGCGGATCCCCGAGTCGAACCTGTTGCCGGGATCGGACGGATTGAAGTCTCCGCTGATGTGCCTGAACCAGGCGCGCTATGGAATCGCGTGGGGCGCGGTCGGCGCAGCGATGGCGTGTTACGACTGCGCGCTGCAATATTCGTTGTTGCGGAAACAATTCCGCGATCAGCCCATCGCTTCGCATCAATTGATACAGGAAAAACTCGCCTGGATGATAAGCGAGATCACGAAGGCGCAGTTGCTGGTTCTGCAAGTCGGCCGCTTGAAAGACGCCGGAAAAGTGCAGCACCAGCACATCTCGATGGCGAAGAGAAATAATGTCTGGACGGCACTCGAGTGCGCCCGGCTATCGCGAGATATTCTGGGCGCAAACGGCGTGGCGGACGATTATCCCATCATGCGGCATCTGATGAATCTCGAAAGCGTGAAGACTTACGAGGGCACGCATGATATTCACACGCTGATAATCGGGGCGAGCGTTACGGGAATTGACGCGTTCTAGCGGAAGTGACAAACGTGCAGTCCACTCACCCGTAGAGTTCCGCCAGCAACTCATACGCTCGCCGCATATGCGGAATCACTATGCTGCCGCCCACGATCAGCGCGACGTTAATCGCTTCCTCCTGCTCGGCGCGAGTTACACCGAGGCGATAAGACTGAATCATGTGGTAGTCGATGCAGTCGTCGCAACGCAAACAAGTGGAGGCAACCAGCCCCATCAGCTCCTTGTATTTCGCGGGCAGGGCGCCTTCCAGGTAAGTGTTGTGATCGAGGTTGTAGAAGCGCTTGACGAGGAAGTTGCCGGCTTTGTCGACGTTTTCATGAAGACGCGTGCGGGTATCCAGAAAACGCCGGGCGAGTTGACTTTTTTCAGCAACCTGCTTCTCGGTATAGAGATAGCTCGGTTCTTTGCGATCTTTGGGCGTGTGTTCAGTGGTAGTAGGTTCGGTGGTCATGAGAGAAGATTAGCAGACGATTTGCCGTTTAACCGGGGCTGTGCCTCAATCCCTGCGCTCTTTGTAAGCCATGTCGTGAGGCTAGACACAGAAAGGCAAGCATCGAGCCGACATCCGTGAATCTCTCCTGCTACAATCGCTAGCTCCGTGATTCGAGGGAACTTCCTGCCCGACAGAAACGTACTTCTCTTGTGCTGTTGAAAGCGGTCCCGCGTTGGGTCCGCGACCGAACAGCGGCGGACAGTCGGTTTCCAGTCATTTCTAGACGTTCAAGCGAAGTTCGGGGAGTCTGGTTTTGGAAGAAGCCCAGGTTGTCGGATTGCTGGTCCGCCGCTGCGTTGGCGGCGATGCCGCGGCCTGGGAAGAGATTGTGCAGCGCTATCACCGGCGAATCTATAACGTCTGCTACCGCTTTGCCGGGGACTCCGACAACGCGCAGGACCTCACCCAGGAGGTCTTTATCAAGATGTACCGCACCCTGAGCACGTATGACGCGGGTAAAGGCGCGTTCATGACCTGGGTCACCACTATCACGCGCAATCTGCTGGTGGATCACTTCCGCAAGTCCAAAGGCGATCGGATCACGGATTCGCTGGATTCAGCGCCCTCCGAGCGCGAAGATGCGCAGCCCCTGAGCGAGCAGATCGCCGATCGGGCGCTCCCGCCGGATGCCGCGGTGCAAAGCCGGGAAACGGGGGAAATGGTGCATTTGGCGTTGCAGAAACTGTCTCCGGAGCTGCGGGAGGCGGTGATTTTGAGGGATCTACAGGACATGGATTATCGGGAAATCGCCACGGCTTTGAGGGTTCCGGAGGGAACCGTCAAATCGAGAATTAACCGGGGACGAGCGGAACTTGCTCGCCTCCTGCAACGTACCTATAGGCAGGTGATGTGAATGCCAGATGAAATAAAACACGGGGTCGAGTGCACCGAATTCGAAGCGCTCGTCAGCGACGCCCTCGAAGGCCGGTTGAGCCCCGCGCGCAAGGAGAGCTTCGAGGCTCACCGGCGCGTTTGCGGGGTTTGCGGTCCGCTGTTCGCGGACGTGCAGGCGGGGCAGCAGTGGCTGCGGGCGTTGGAGCAAGTCGAGCCTCCGGCGCACCTTGTACACAACATTCTGGCGGCCACCAGTGGAGTCGTGAGCACGCGGCCGCAGGTGGCACGCGACGGCAGGACAACTCCATTCGGCGAGCGGCTGCGCGAGCGCTGGGACTCTTTCTCCGCTTCTTTCTTCAGACCGGTGGCTGCCTTTGTGCGTCAGCCGCGCTTTGTGATGTCGTTCGGGATGATCTTCTTCTCGTTCTCGCTGGCTCTGAGCGCGGCCGGCGTGAAGCCTAAGGACTTGGCCAAGGTCGATCTGCGGCCGTCCGCCTTACGCCATGCCTACAACGACACGCAAATCAGGATCGTGAAGTACTACGACAATATTCGCTTCGTGTACGAAATCGAATCGAAGGTGCGCGAGCTGAAGCGGGCCAACACTCCCGCCGAGCCCGGGCCTCAAGAACAGAAAGAAAATCGCAAGAACAACACCAGTGGGCAACCAGACCAGAGACAGGACCGTAACTACTCCCAGGAATACAACCAGCCGGTATTAGCCGCGCTGCGGGCCGGGGCCCCAATCACTCCGGTTTTGCATAATGGGGTGGTGGATGCTTCACCTGCCGCGGTGACCACGAATCGGAGGTTTGTATGAACTGCGCCAATCATGCTGATGCGTCGGCAGTGGCCTATTGCCGCACCTGCGGAAAGGCACTGTGCGCCAACTGTACACGTCCCGTGCGGGGCGTGATCTACTGCGAGGACTGCCTGGGAGCGAAGATGGAAGGCGTTCCGGCGGGTGCGGCTGGATTCGTTTCCGGCGGCTTCTCCCCGGCAGCGTCCGGGCGCGTTCCCACGCCACCTCCTCCTCCGGTAAGCGGCAGCGGACCCAACCCGACAGTCGCCGGGATTCTCGCTGGCTTTTTTCCCTTCGGCGTGGGGGCCGTGTACACGGGGCAATACGCCAAGGGACTGGCGCATCTGGCCATTATGACCCTGCTCATTGTGGGGGCCAGCGCTGGCGACAACGGCCACAGCGAAGCTCTGGGCATTATCTGCGGCTTCGGCATCGCCTTCTTCATTGTCTACCAGATTTTTGACGCGGTGCGCTCGGCAAGAGCGATCCAGATGGCGCAACCGATACCAGACCCCTTCGGTCTGGCGGCGACTTTTAGCGGGGGGACAAAGATCGAGACCAGCAAAATCCCGACGGGCGCGATCGTACTGATTTTGGTGGGAGTGCTTTTCCTGCTGAACACGGCTGGTCTTGATCTGCACCTCCATCGCTTCTGGGGTCTGATTCCGATTGCAATCGGCGTGTGGTTATTCGCGAATCGCTGGGGGCTGGCCGGTAGCTCGAAGGGCTGCACCTGCGAACGTTGTCGCGCTCAATGCCTTATGGGGCCGGCAATTCTCGTTGCGGTGGGTGTGATCGGAATCATCGACAGCTTCCACAACGTCGGCTTTTTCGGTTACGCGGGTGGCATTCTGCTGGTCATCGGCGGCGTTAAGTTGTTTCAAGGTACCGCATCATCTGAAGGGCACATTTGGTCGCCGGCGTCGAGCGCGAACCCGCCAGAAGGCCCGATCCCTCCAACGCCGCCGATTCCACCCGCTCCGCCTGTTCCACCCGTTCCTCCAACCAGTGAGGTGAACCATGGCTAGCCCAATGATTCCGCCGACTCCGCGTGTTCCGCATCGTTCGATCGCCGGACCGGTCGTGCTGATCCTGATGGGAATCCTGTTCCTGCTGGGGACGATGGGGATCATGGATATCCACCACCTGGGTTGGCTGTTCGCCCGCTACTGGCCTGCGCTGCTCATCTTGTGGGGAGTGCTGAAACTGGTCGAATACGAACAGGCCAAGCGCTTAGGCCAACCGGCGCGCGGCATTGGCGTCGGGGGCGTTTTCCTGATGCTGTTCCTGATCGGCGCCGGACTGATCGCAACCCAGGCCGCGCGGGTGGACTGGAAGAACCTCAGGGATCATATCCAGATAGGCGACGATGAAGGGCTGGACGAAATCTTTGGCGGCTCGACATTCGACTACAGCGACGAACTGAGCCAGGAAATTCCAGCGGGCAGCAGCGTGCACATCAACGACGATCGCGGCACGATTACGGTCAACGTGGCCGACGGCAAGACAATGAAGGTCTCGGTACGCAAGAAGGTCCGCGCGGAAAAAGAACAGGACGCCAACAACTACAACGCCAAAACCAAGCCGACCATCGTTGTCGCCGACAAAGTGGTCACGCTCAATGCCAACACGCAGGGAGCGGGGGACAAGGGTGTGACCACCGACATCGATGTCTATGTGCCGCGGAACAGCGAACTCGCTATCGTTTCGCGCCGCGGCGATGTCACGATCAACGGCATGAACGGCAATGTCGACGTCAACCATCAGCGCGGAGACGTGAACATTGGCGATCACACCGGCAACATCTCACTCACCCTGGAGAAAGGCTCCGCCCACCTGGAGCATGTGAAGGGCGACGTCACCATTCAGGGCAGAGCCAACGAAGTGGCAGTGGAAGATGTGGACGGCGCGGTTCATCTGAGTGGAGAGTTCTATGAGAGCACCCGTCTGGTTCGCATCAGCAAGACGGTAAGTTTCCGCTCGTCGCGCACGGACATGGAATTTTCGCGGCTGGATGGCAGGCTGGATCTGGATTCCGGTGACCTGCGCGCCGATTCGCTCACCGGACCAATGCACCTGACAACGCGATCGAAGGATATCTCGCTCGAAGGCCTGTCCGGCGATCTGCGATTGCAGGACGAAAACGGAACGGTCGAAGTCGGGCTGCACAAGCCGGGAAACATCCAGATCGACAACCGCAAGGGCGATGTGCGGGTTTCGATTCCTCCGAATACGCCCGTTAAGGTTGAAGCACGCACCCATGAAGGAGAAATCGAGAGCGACTTCGACGACATCAAAGTCGACAACAGGGACAACCAATCAAGCGCCAGCGGTTCCATCGGTACCAATGGCCCGCGCCTGGTGATGAACTGCGACAAAGGAACGATAGAGATCCGCAAAGGGACGGTGGCAGTGGTTCCTCCGGCTCCCCCGATTCCGCCAGCCACGCCGGCAAAACCGGGCAAGCCGGCAAAAGCGCTGCCCGCTCCGAAGGCAGCACCGGTGGAGAGCGAAAATTAGGAGGGCGGCTGTTGGCTTTTGGCTCTTAGCTTTTGACCATCAGCCGTCCGGCTCTTAGTTCGCCCCCCATCCGAATCAGCGTGTGCGCTCGCGGGCCGAGTGTTTCTCGGACTTACCCACAGCGCCTAACCTCACTTCACGACGAGTACTGAGTCAGTTCCTTGAACCGTAGTTCCCGTTACCGTTTTGCCTCGGAGCACGCCGTAGGTGTCGGTGAGTAGGAAGCCGGCCAGTTGCCCATCGAACTGGCAGACCAGATCCTTCAGTCCGTCGCCGTTGACATCCCGAATGCCGCAGACGGGATCTTGTAACCTGGAATCAAACTTGTCGGGCTTGTACACGAGGCTCTGCTCGTCGCCGATTCGTCCGAATGTCAAAGAACTCTTGACGACCATGGCCGGCGCGTTGAACGCGGCACTGGAGAGAATTGCCACTGGGATCTTGCCAGGCGTTTTGGTGCGAATCTTGTTGTCAGGATCGCTGGGCTTGATGTTGATGGCAGGGAGAAGATCAATCCTGAGCTGGAGGGCCGTGGTGTCGCAATAGTAGCTGCCATTGATACCCCAGCCGACGGCGAAGTCGATCGTATCCCCGGCGGCGACTTGCTGTTGTACGTCGAAGAACGCTTGCCGGTTATCGACAAAGCCGTAGATCTCAGCGTCGAAAAGCGGATTCGCGGAGTTCCATCGGAGGTGGACATCGGTCGTGCTACCCCCGCAAGCCAGAAACATCCCCTCAAAGCTGCCGTTAAATTGGTAGGTACCGCTGAGCGGTGCGGTCCAGCGCAGGACCGAGTACTCGCCGTGACAGCCGGGGGCCTGGGACAAAGTATCCCAAGGGATAACAGCCGACCCGGCCGACGACGCGGGTGCACGGCCTATGGTACCGCCCATCCCGTTGTCGCAGTCAAGCTGCCCCGAACTGGTCCAGCTGTCCTGGCCCTGTTGGTATCCGCTTGGCCAAACATAGTTAGCCCGCGCTGTGTCGGAGAGCGAGAACGAACCGCCCAGCGTGGGCGTGAAACCATAGGACCAGACTCCGTTCGGATTGTTGACGATGGAGAACTCGCGATTGGGGTCGTTGGCAAACAGGAATGTTGAAACCAGCAAGCAGGAGGCCACCAGCAGGAATCTCATTGCGTATTTCATAGGACTCACCTTTCTGGCGCGCTGAGCGTGCGCCCGAGGAATTGTCTGGGCCCGTCGTACAAGCACCCTGTCGTAAGTTCTTTTCTTTCCGTGCGAGGACTTCAATCCAATGGGTCAGCCCGTTCGCCTCAGGGGGTGTGCAAACCGCGCGGTGGGACCTGCTCTTCGGGGAGGCGAGACCCGTTAATAGTGCACAAATGAGCGCGTCCTGTCAGTGAAGGAGCTCACATCTCGATGTGCGGTGATGGCAAAAAGAAGCCACCCCAGACGGTCCCTGTCGAAACATCGGCATCTACTCTTTCATCTTCTTTTTCGCTTGTTTTCATCCCTTGGGCTGGGCCGCGCTAAATCATATCGGCGTTCATTGCGGCAAGCGGTAATATGTTGGAGTTGCCGATTGGGGTTGCCGACACATGGTGCGCTTCCTGGTCTGGGTCGATGGCGATGCAGCCGGCTGGTCCTGCTCCAATTGTCGATGGAGATTCCCCGTCCCCACGCTGCTGAGCGAAGCAGACGCCAAGGATGCTTACGACCGCTTGGCGAATGTGAAGTTTCGCGAGCACAAATGCGACGCCGAAACCAGCCTTCCCGCGCCGAATCAGGAAACAAACTGGAACACTGACACCGCATTTTCAGACCGCGCTCGGATGCTTATCAAGCGAGGATACGCACCGAAGGTTGCGGTGGAACTTGTTCTTCATGAAATGGAAACCGAACACGGCAACGACTGGAGGATCATGGAGAAGGCACGTGCCGATGCCGAGGATTTCCTGCTGAGAGTGCGCAAGGGTCTCATCTGAAGTGGGATCGTCGGATCAACCCGCATCTTGCGTTCACGAGCTGAAAGCACGAATCCCACCCCTGCTTCGAAGAGCACGACGTTAGGATGGGGCACCCGCACCGAATCCTGTTATTCTTTCTCTTCTCCCAGGGGAGCTTCGATTCATGTTTGAGGACTTGAAAGACCGCACGGCGGTCGTCTTCGGAGTGGCGAATAAGCGCTCGATCGCGTGGGCCATCGCGCAAGGACTGCACGCGGCGGGAGCGAACCTCGCCATCACCTATCAGAACGAACGGCTTGAGCAGGAAGCCAGGGACCTGATTCTGTCGCTGCCGGGTGCGGAAGGATTCATGTGCGACGTCTCGAACGATGCGGCGATTGCGGCCCTGTTCGAGAAGCTCAAGGAGCGCTACGGCAAGCTGCATGTGGTGGTGCACAGCGTGGCGTTCGCGCCGCCCGAGGAACTGAAGGGCGACTTCGTCAACACCACGCGCGAGGGCTTTCGCATCGCGCATGACGTGAGTGTGTATTCGCTGATCGCGGTGTGCCGCGCCGCCGCGCCGCTGATGGAAGACGGGGGCAGCGTCATCACCATGACGTACTACGGCGCGGAGAAAGTTGTCCCCAACTACAACGTGATGGGCGTGGCCAAAGCCGCGCTGGAATGCACCGTGCGCTACCTGGCCTACGATCTGGGGCGAAAAAAGATCCGGGTCAATGCCATTTCCGCCGGACCGATCAAAACCCTGGCCGCGCGCGGCATCTCCGGCCTGGGAGACATGATGAAAGGACACGCTGAGCGCGCGCCTCTGCAACGCAATGTTGAAGTCGGCGAGGTGGGCAGCACCGGCGTGTTCCTCGCCTCCGATGCCAGCTCGGGCATCACGGGCGAGACCATCTACGTGGATTGCGGCTACAACATCATGGGGTTCTGAAGGACGGAGGTTCTGAAGGATTCCTAAAGAGGCGATCCCTGAAGTAATTCACTCTCTGCGCCGGTCCCACTAAAGATTTGAAGCCAATCTGTCGATTGCGCAGCTATGAGACAGATGGCGAATCTCGAGAGACTCAAGCACTCCCCGATGCAGTTCTGGCGCTCGCTGTTCAGAAAGCGCGCAGTCGCAACGCCCGCGCCCGAACCGTTCCGCTGTGACGCGCTGGTGCTGGGTCACGCCGAGATTGCCGCCATGTACACCGGGCCGCGCGTGGCCGGCGACTTCTATCAATTCCTGAGGGTGGGGCCGTCACGCATGCTGTTCGTGCTGCTGGACGCCGCCGGCCCGCGGCCGGACACGCGCGAAATCCTGACCGCCGTGCAGAACAAGTTCCTGACCCTCGCGCCCATCCTTTTCGCGGGCGAGAACTTCAACGAGGCCACGGCCATAGTCGAACTGTGCCACGAGATCAACCGCACCATTCTGCGCAGCGGTCTTCGCAGTTGTCCGTCATTCATCGGTTGTTACAACGAGGAACTGGGGACCCTGGGCTACGCCAACGCGGGCCACATTCCGGGACTGCTTCGCGACCGGACGGGAATCACGCCGCTCAGGGCAACCGGACTGCCCCTGGGCTTGTTCCCGCACTCGACACAAAGCGCGTCTACCTGTCAGATCGCGCCGGGAGCGGCGCTGGTGGCCGCGTCCCGCGGGATCGTCGAAACCGATCGTCTCGAAATGGACAGCCGGGTCGCGGAGTTTGGAATCGACGGGGTGAAGGAAAGCCTTGAGGATGCGATCATACTCAGCGCGCGCGAGCTGTGTCTCGACATGCTCCAAGCGGCGCGGGAGTTCTCGCCGGGAGCTCCCAAGCGGAACGATTTAACGGCGCTGGCGCTGGTGCGGAATGCGCCTCATGAGGCGGCGTGGAAACACCCGCAAGGACATGTCCTCCGCACGTAATAGTTTTGTAATGTAACCAAGATCACGGCGAAGGGCCTTTACCGCGCAATATCCTTCAAGTATGGAATCCAGCACACAGGGGTCTACGGAAACTCATCCCAAGGGAAGTAACGCTCGCATCCTGCTCACTTCGGTTTTCGGGCCGTATGCGCAAGACGACGAATTCGGGAGCCGTTCCATCAATCCGATGGAGCTCTATCACAACCAGGTCACGCGCGCGCAAGGCAGCTTCTCGCTGCGCATGTTCCACCGTTCCTGGGGCATCATGATGATTCAGGAAAATATTTCGGCGCCGTGCAGCGTGCTGGATTTTCCTACGCGCAAAGCCTTTGCGCGTGAATTGACCAGGAATCACTACGACATCGTCGGTATCTCTTCGATCATCGTGAATGTGGGCAAGGTGCGGGAGATGTGCCGCATGGTGCGAGAGCTGTCGCCGCATTCGACGATCGTGGTGGGCGGACACGTGGCCGCCACTCCCAACGTGGAGACGCTCATCGACGCCGACCACATCGTGCGCGGAGAAGGAATCTCCTGGATGCGCCGCTACCTGGGCGAAGACGAGCACGCGCCGATTCGCCATCCCGCAATTGTTTCCGGTATCGAGACACGCATCATGGGAATCCGCATCCCCGAGCGCAAGGGCGCGACGGCGGCGACCATTATCCCGTCGGTAGGTTGCCCCATGGGGTGCAACTTCTGCACCACGTCCTCTTTTTTTGGCGGGAAGGGAAAGTTTGTCAACTTTTACGAGACCGGCGATGAGCTGTTTGAGGTGATGTGCGGGATCGAGGCGAAACTCAAAGTAAATTCGTTTTTTGTGATGGACGAAAACTTTCTGCTTCACCGCACGCGTGCCTTGCGCTTGCTGGAACTCATGAAGCAGGCGGGCAAGAGCTGGGAGCTTTCCATCTTTGCTTCCGCCAACGCGATTCGAAAATACACCATGCTGGAACTGGTCGAACTTGGCGTTTCCTGGGTCTGGATGGGATTGGAATCCCCCAAAGCCAGTTACAGCAAACTGCAGGGCGAGGAAGTTGGCCAACTCACGCGGGAGCTTCGCAAACACGGAATACGAGTGCAGGGATCGACGATCATCGGACTGGAGCACCACACGCCGGACAATATCCTGGGCGAAATCGAATCGGCGGTCGCCTACCAGACCGACTTCCACCAGTTCATGCTCTACACGCCGGTTCCGGGCACGCCGCTTTATAAGGAGATGGCCGAACAAGGCCGTCTGCTGACCGACATCGATCCTGCCGACATTCACGGGCAGTTCAAATTTAACTTCCGGCACGCCGCCATCTCCCGTGAGGAGTCAAAAAGGTTCCTGGATTGGGCGTTCTGGCGCGACTTCGAGAGTAACGGACCGAGCCTTTATCGCATGTGCCAGACCATGCTCCTGGGTTGGCAACGTTACAAGGACTACCCCGATCCGCGCGTCCGGGAGCGGTTTGCGCGAGAAGTGAAGAAGCTCAGCAGTGCTTACAATGCGGCGCTCTGGGCGATGGAAAAAGAATTCAAGAAAGTCAATCAAGGCGTGAGCCAGCGCATTCACAAGCTGCGGCGCGAAGTCGAGAAGGAGTTCCCGGTCGTCGCCCGCTTCACCGCCGCGTCGCTCGGCCCGGTCTTGTTGTGGTCCACACGCCGGGAAGATCGCCGGCTGGCAAAGGGACGCACCTACGAACCCCCGACGTTCCTCGAACGCCGCAATTGGGTTTCGGCTACGTAGATCACTGCTTCGTAGATCATTGGTGGAGAGCCGGGCGTCCCCGCCCGGCCTTCGCTTAGGGCAGGCTCGCGAGACGCCCGTCCCTCCACTGGGCAGCCTGCTACAGGGATTTCCCCGGGGCTGCTATGTACCAGCCTTCGGCAAGGAATTGCTCGATGGAGCGTTCCTGAATGCCTTCCTGCACCCGCAGTTCGTCGTTCAGATAATGGTAGGAAAGTGCACGGGGGCCGTGGTCGCCGGAATCGATGCGGTCGATCCGAATGCGATTGCCGTCGCGATCGGCGCAAATTAGGCCCACTTCCAAATCTGGCTCGGCGGCTTTCCGGACGGTTGCTTCGGTTCTCGGGGTCATTCTCCCTTGGTCGCTTCCCGCCCACGGCTCAGCCAGTTACTATAAGCTAGCGCTTGCATCGGGATTAGTATTTTCCGCGAAATACCGCCTGATTGATGTCCGGCCAGAACTCTTTTAACACGTTGAACACGCCGTCCAAACCCACCTGCGTTCCCCAACGTTGATACGTTTTCACGAAGGGGTTGGATTCTGCTGGGTAATACACATTGCCGATGCCCGCGGCCGCTCCGGCGCCCACGATCTCCGACAGATTGAAGGTACTCTTTCCCGTGTTGGTCCTGGTGATAAACAGCCGACTTGCCGCATAACCGGTCCGCTTAATGAATCCCCCTTTGCCCAGGGTGTAGTATCTCGGGTCTTCTCTTGTCGCCGCTGGCACGATCGCTTCCGTCATGTAGTTCTCTATACCGCCATCGAGAAAAACGTGCCAGTAGTATCGACCATAGCCCTCACCGCCTTGTCTAAAGGACGGCTGCGATTTGCCGGCCATCGCGACTCCCGCGAGCGCTCCCACGAAAATGAAATCGGAGTAGTCGAACGTATCCTGGGTCGCGAGCCAGAAATTATCCTTGAAACTCTGCGGAGGCAAATGCGCGTTGGCGCTGACCGCACGGTAATTTGGGATGATCCCCAGAATTCTCTTGGGTTGTTTGCCATACTGCTCACTAGGGTTGTTTGGTTCCGCGGAGTTGACGTTGGGTGTCGGCGCGTCTGGCAGAGGGGGCTTTCCATCGGTTGTTGTGCTCCCTTGCTGAGGGTCCTGGGTGGGCAGCGAAACGTCGTCCAGCCCCGACCGCACCGTTGCTCGCTGGGATGGTTCTGGCGCGCTCGTAGGTCCCTGGGCTTGAAGAGACGCACTTCCCAACGTCGCCGCGAGCGCTACTACCATGCAAAACGATCGAATCGTCTTCAAATCTTCCCCCACATCCGTATTTTTCTCTTTCGGACCCTATCTGCTCTGCTTTTCAGGCAATTCCCGCTGAACCTTCAAGGTTGGATTGTTTGAGTCGGCGTTTGGATGCACGCCAGCGGGAGGAAACTGGTAAGGAAATCCGGATTGGAAAAGATCAATTGATTGCTTTCTGCACGTGGCGGGCGTGTCTCCTCTGCAAATAGCTGTGAACATCCGGCCAAAACTCCTTCAGCTCATTTCCGAAGGCGTCGAGGCCCATCTGCGTTCCCCAGTTGTTGAAATTCGCCGAAGCGTTCCGATCGTCGGCGGGATAGTAGACGTTGGAAATGGCGATCGCCGTTGCATTGCCGGCAAACTCGGGAATGTTGAACATACGGCCGCCGGAGTCTTTTCGGGCGATGAAAACACGGCTGACGGCATAGCCAAAGCGGCGCGCAAAGCGGCCCCTGCCCAATCGAAAATAGCGAGGATCCATCTTTAGAATGGTGGGAAAAACGCCGCCCACCATGACATTGCCATCCACCTGATCGGCGAAAGCCGCTCCATACCGCTTCGCATACCCCTTCATTCCCTGTCCGAACTCCTCATCGGAATTCTCCGCCTGACGGATGCCCGCCACAATGCCGATGATCGTGAATTCATAGGGATCGAAAGAGCCCTTTGCTGCCATGGCGAATTTCTCTTTCCAGGAGACCGGCGCCACTTGCGACTGACCATCTACCGTCAAGTAGTTCGGCATCACGTAGAACATCCGGTCGTTCTTCTTCTTCTCCGTATCCACATGGACTGGGCTGTTTGGATCCTGAGAATTACTCTGGGCGGATGGTTGATCTCCGGATTTGTCCTGCTTCACACGAGCTGTAGGGCCCGGTGTTTGAGTCTGTGGGGCGCTTTGACCTGCGCAAAAAGTTGCCAAGGACAATATCGATACGATCAGCAGGCCTGCCAGTGCGGAATAGCTTAGTTTCAAGTTGATGATGGCTCCAAGTTTAATTGACTCAGACGCGCCGGGGCGATGTTGGCGATCCACTGTTGGCAATCCACTCTCGGCAAACAGACTCCGCAATTCTGTAGTGGCCCGCCTCGGTAAATCCTGAGATTCAACGGTTGGTCACTTGGATTCTGCGCTCAGTTTCCCCCACTCGCTCCAGGGTGATTTCTACGTTCTGATCGCTTCGCAAGCGAGGGAACTTCTCTCCCCACTCTATCAGTAAGATGCAGTTGGGGGCGAGCAGGTCGTCCAAGCCGAGAGTTTCCAGTTCGCGCTCGGTATCGATGCGGTAAAGGTCAATGTGATACAGGGTAGTGCGGGGTCCGCGGTATTCATGGATCAGCGTGAAGGTCGGGCTGGTCACGTCCTCGGCGCGAGCGGCTTCGAAACCTTCCGCGATCCCTTTCACGAGGGTTGTCTTTCCCGCCCCGAGGTCGCCGCGCAGCAACACAATAAGAGGAGGCGTCAGATCGGCGGCAAGGCTCCGCCCGAAAGCGACCGTCTCCTCGGCGGAGTGAGTAATGGTCTGGCTCGTCATCCCCGGAAGACTCAGTATAGCGAAGCAGCCGGGAAAGCAAGTGCGAGGTCTCAGGTGTCAGGTCTTAGAAACCCGCGGTTGGTTCTGTTTTTCCTGAGACCTGAGACCTTGGACCTGAGACCTGATTCAGAATCCCGGCGGCGCCTTAAGCTGATCCGAGACTGGGTCCAGGAAACTGCGGTCCAGAGCGGAATCCAGCGCCATTCGCAGTTTGCGGTGGTCTTCGTCGCCCAGGGCGATGAACCGGAAAGGCTGCAGGCACGCGCTCTGAAACTTGCGCGTCGGGTGCAGCATTTCGGCCATCCCGCAGATAGGACCGGAGCGCGTGTGAAAAGCGATTTCGACAAAGTCTCCGGTCGAAAGCTCATGCTGCAACTGCAGCAATCCTCCGGTGATGGAAATGGATTGAAGTTTTGCGCGCGCCCGCTGGCCGCCTTCGGCCATCACTGCGGCCGAGACCGTTCCGTTGAGTCTTACTCGGGGTGAACGCCGATTGACATTGGATAGGGGGAAGTGGGTCATAGCCGATTGAACTATGCCATGCTAAAGCCCTTTGGGGCAGATTACGAAAGCGCCTGTACACGAGCGTATGCTTAACCCTTAGGTCGATGGGGCTCTGCCAGTTAGCCGCTTTTGCGATAATAACGGCAGTAACTTTTCTGGCTTGCGCCCAGGAGAGTACCTTTGTGCAGCAGAGTATTGATAAGAAAAAGCTTGCGGGATGCGAGGCGTTCCTCTATGCGTAATGCTAAAAGGTCGGGATTTCAGTATGCAGTAGCGGCGGTTTGCGTGCTGGCAGCGTTGCTGACGGGCTGCTCGCGGGACCCAAACGTCCGCAAACAGAAGTACCTGGAGAGCGGACAGCGCTACTTCGACAAGGGCCAGTACCGGGAGGCTGCGATTCAGTTCGAGAACGCAATTCAGGTTGATTCGCGTTTCGCCGACGCCCACTACAAGCTGGCGCAGACCGCGATGAAGCTGCAGCAGTGGCCGAGCGCCTACCAGGAATTGTCGACCACCATCCAGCTCCAGCCCGACCAGTATGCCGCGCACCTTGACATAGCCAACCTGCTGATCCTCGGCCGTCAGTTCAACGACGCCAAGGAGCATCTGGATCTGCTCGTGCAAAAGCAGCCCAACAATCCCGACGTCTATATCGCACGGTCTAATTACTACTCCGGCACCAACAACACCACCGCCGCTCTGGCAGACATGCAGAAGGCTCTGCAACTGGATCCCAACCGCTCCGACGCTTATCTGAATTTGGCTATGCTGCAGATGGGCGGCCAACAGTGGGATGGGGCGGAGGCGAGTTTCAAGAAAGCGGTCGACCTGAGTCCCAAGTCCACCAACGCGCTGCTCTCGCTGGGGAATTTCTACCAGACGCGCGGGCGATTTCCCGAGGCCGAGCAGTGGTTCCGGCGAGCCATTGCGACGGCAGCGGACGATCCGAGCCCCAGGCTCTCTCTTGCCGGCCTGTACCTGGCCGAGAACAAGTCCGGCCAAGCCGAGGAGTTCCTGCGTCAGTCGAAGAAGGATTTCCCCAATAATTCCGTGGGCTATCGCATGCTCGGCGATTTCTATTTTGCCAACAACCAGCTCGACAAAGCCACGGACGAGTATGCCGTGCTGTATCGCGACCATGCCAAGGACATGGTGGTCAAGAAGAATTACATTCAGCTGCTGATCCTGAAAGACCGGCTCGACGACGCCCGCAAGTTGAATAGCGAAGTGATGAAGGCAAAGCCGGACGACCAGGACGCCCAGATTTACAAGGGCGAGATCGAGATTCGCGGCGGCAAGGCGAGCGACGCGATCAATACGCTGCAAGCCGTGTTAAAGAACGATCCCGATAACGCAATCGCGCATTACCAGCAGGGCCTGGCGTTCGACCAACTGGGCAACACCAGCCGGGCAGAAGCGGAGTGGCGCGACGCGGTTCGGCTCCGTCCTGAAATCGTGGAAGCGCACCGGGCGCTGGCTGGCGTGGCCATCCACCGGAGCGATGCGTCGGGACTGGCCCAGGAAGCGGACCAGATCATCGCCTTGCAGCCAGCCGCTCCGGACGGATACCTGCTGCGGGCGGTCGCTGAAATCGATCGCAAGCAGTACGCCACGGCGGATGAATATATTCATCGGTCCCTGGAAAAGGAACCCAACGATCCCGCCGCCTATGTGCAACTGGGCAACCTGCGGATGGCGCAGAGCCAGTATGCCGAAGCGCAGAAAGCTTACCAGCAGGCGCTGGATCAGGATCCGAATTCGACCGATGCGCTGGGCGGCGTGCTCAACGTCGACCTGGTGCAGAAGCAGCCGGACACGGCCATCGCGGCGGCGAAGACGCAGTTGGCCAGGTATCCCAGCAACGCCGGGTTTCACATCATGCTGGGCCAACTTCTGATGGAGCAGAAAAAAGACCTGACCGGGGCGGAACAGGAGTTCAAACAAGCTTCCGATTTGGATAAGAAGAACAGCGAAGCGCTGGTGAAGCTCGGCTCGGTGCAGAGCGAGCGCGGTAACACCGATCAGGCGCTGCAAACTTATCTCGACGGATCGAAAGCCAATCCCAAGGAGATCGCTTTCAACCTGCTGGCGGGCGGCATCTACGAAAACAAGCAGGATTGGGACCACGCCAGGCAGCAGTATCAGAAAGTGCTTGCGATTCAGCCGGACAATCCGCTGGCTTCGAACAATTTGGCATACGTGATGCTGGAGCAGGGCGGCAATCTGGACGTGGCTTTCGAGATGGCGCGGACTGCCCGGCGTCAGCTTCCCGATAATCCGAACTCCGCCGATACGCTGGGCTGGGCTTTCTACCACAAGGGCGTCTACACGTCCGCCATTACGCTGTTCAAAGAAGCCGTGAAAAAAGATCCGGACAACGCGGTCTTCAACTTCCACCTGGGACTGGCTTACGCCAAGAGTGGCCAAGCCGCGCTGGCCCGGCAACAACTGGATCGCGTGGTGAAGCTCAAGCCGAATTTCCCGAAGGTGGAGGAGTTGCGGCGGGCGGTGGCGGAAGCGAAGGGGTAGGATCAGGGCCTAACTGACGTCCGCGACAACGCAATCGGAGGTCTCCGATGGATGTCGAGCAGTCGGTACTGGTGGCAAAATTCCGGTAGTGGCTCAGTTTTGCGAGACCGTTAACCACCAAGGCCACGAAGGCACCCGAAGGAAATATCTGAGACCGAAGGCCTTAGTGATACTTCGTGTCCTTGGTGGTTCAGCCTATTGTCGTCTGCATCGCGAAACTGAGCCCCACTACCGAAATTCCGGTAGTGGGCTGTTTTGAAATCTGACCCCATAGTAAACGGTTGGTCAGTGTGGCATCATGAGGCATGGTTAAGCGATCAAGCAAGGGTGATTTCGCGCAGAATGCGCTTCGGGTTGTTGAGATCGCAACAGGTGCCCCGCTCAAATCGAAGAAGAATCCGGCGGCAGTTGCGCTCGGCAAGCTCGGTGGCAGGGTTGGTGGCAGGGCAAGGGCGGCGAAACTAACGCCCGAACAGCGCCGCAAGATTGCCAGCGACGCCGCTCGGGCACGATGGGAGAAAGAGAAGCCTACGCCGTAGCTGACTTCTTTTCTTCTTTAGCAGTCGAAGGTTCTTTACCCTCTTCCTCAGTCTCTTCATTGGCTGAGGATTTCTTATTGCGATAGTTGGGATACCACTCTTGCAAAGCCCAATCGCCCTTCATGTTGATAATGTCTCCAATCACATTTTCGCGGCGACGGAGAATCGCGTAGACCGTACTGTATTTACTTGGTGGCAATCCACCAGCTTCCAAGGCTGTCATCACTTCCTGCGTCGATAGTTTCTTGCGAACGGCAGTCAAGTGTTTCTTGGTTGCTTCTGGAATACTCATGCCGATGAATGCATCATGGGCAGGAGCACCGCCAACGTATCCGCCGCCACCTGGACCGCCGGAAGGATTCGGGCCTACTTGTCCGGTAATCCCTTCGATGGCTGCAATTGCAGAGTCAAGCTGAGCCCTGCGTGCTTTCAGATCGGCTAGGACCGCATCGTAGTTGACTGGTTGGTCGCTCATGTTTCGCACCTAGATTCTGCTGTAAAACCGCTGTTTTTCGTGATATTATGGCCTTGAACCATTGGGGAGGCCCCTCTAGAGAGACCATCCCCGCAGGTCCGTTGATGTAGGGAGTTTCCTTAACCCTTCACCCTTTTTAGGGGTGGAAACTTCTTCTTATCATTTCTGGTTACCTGTCCCTTCCGGCCATTCGCTCCCCAGAGCGGTGGCCTTAATTTTTTACTATGTAAATTATATAGCAGGATAGAGCGCCGAGTAAACCATGCCTGCATAATTATTTTTATCTACTTGACAATGCATTACCGCTCAAGCATAATAATGTGCATGAACCGATTAAGCAACGAGCGACGCGCACAGGTGATTGGAGCTTTAATAGAGGGAAACAGCATCCGTTCCACTTGTCGCATGACTGGCGTGTGTAAAGATGCCGTCCTGAAGCTCATCGAGGATATGGGAGCGGCTTGTGCTGAGTTCCACGATTCAGCCGTGCGCGGAGTTGCTGTCCAGCGCGTCCAGTGTGATGAGGTTTGGAGCTACTGTTATGCGAAAGCGAAGAACGTTCCCGAAGAAAAGAAGAATAGCGGAGCTGGGGACGTGTGGACGTGGACCGCTATTGATGCGGATTCCAAGCTGATTCTCTCGTACCTGTGCGGTGGGCGAGATGCGAGCTGGGCTTGTCGGTTCATGGAGGATTTAGCATCGCGTGTGACCACGCGCATTCAGATCACAACGGACGGTCACCGTGCATACGCGGAAGCCGTCGAAGGTGCCTTCGGGATGGACGTGGACTACGCGATGCTGATAAAGCTGTACGGCGCATCATCTGACAACCCTGAGACGCGCTACAGCCCCGCACAGTGCATTGGAATCCGTACTGGCATCCTGAGCGGCAATCCTGACCGGGAGCATATCTCGACTAGCTACGTCGAGCGGCAAAATTTGAATCTAAGGATGGGTGTGAGGCGATTCACGCGCCTGACGAACGCATTCTCAAAGAAGTTCGAGAATCACTGCCACATGGTTGCGATCTATCATGCGTATTACAATTTCTGCCGCGTGCATCAAACTTTGCGTGTGACGCCTGCGATGGAAGCCGGACTGACAGGCCATATTTGGTCCGTGATGGAGTTGGTATCGTTACTAGAAGGACACTCCCTAGCGGCCTAATGGCCTGCTGTGCTAATATCCTCGGAATTGAAATGACTCTCGAAAAAGAACTCGCTACCTACGAGAAGATGAAGGCTGACCTGCTCAAGACCTACGAGGGGAAGTTTGCCTTGATTCACGGTGAGGATTTTTTGGGTGCATACGATACGGCTGAAAACGCCTATACAGAGGGCGTGAAGAGGTTCGGCCAAGAATCGTTCCTGGTTAAACAGATTGCCAAGCAGGATGCGGTGTATCGTAATCAAGCCCTATCTGTCGGGCTTCTTCATGCCCGTATTTAACTTCTTCCATTGGTCCCAGCAACACGGTCGCACTCTTACTGAGACAGGACCACTCGTAGCCGTCGAAGTCGGTATTCCTGATGCCTTGAAGCAGCATCTCTCAGGAAAGGGTTTGCCCGTTCCCGCACCTGTCGCTGGCTTCGCACTGGTTGACACGGGAGCATCTTCGACTGCCGTAGATAACAGCGTGTTCACAGCGTTGGGCGTGGCGCATATCAATGAGATCGACACTGACACCCCACACGGTTCAGGCAGGTCAAAAATATACCCTGCGAGCGTGACCTTCCCCGGAATGAATGTTCACGAACTTCGGATGGAGCAGCTAATCGGCTGCCAATTGAAGTGGAAAACAAAAGATGACAAGGAAATCATAATGTTACTTGGGCGCGATCTGCTCGCGTGGTTCGTATTCATCTACAACGGTCCGGGCTCCGAAATCACACTCTGCTTCTGAGACATTTTCAAAACAGCCCACTACCGGAAATTCCGCCACCCTTGACAAACGAGTTATAATAGGACTTAGGTGGCAGCCCAGCGTGGCGGCGCCGAAGTTAGCTCTAAGTTCTTTCAAAATCTGGACGGTCGTACGACTTAGTAAGTCGAATTTCGCTAACTCTAAGGCAGCCGTGCCGGGAAACGGCCCATAACTCCTTTGTTCTCTAGATTTTGACTTTAACTCCTTTAAACCCAAAGATCTAGCGGGAATTTCCTCCTAACCCAATGATTCTAATAGATAGGGGGGAGGGGGGGGCCAGTACCAATCAGTAAACATAGTCGAATCCAGAAGTCAGGCTCGCCCTCATACTGGCAGTTCGTCCTGCATCCATCCGCCGGCGCTCTCAACCTTCGCTTCTCCCGCGAGGTCCAGAACCAATCTTTCCAGGATCAGCCGCTTGCCGGGAGGATTCGACCGCAGCGCCAAGTCAGCTTTCGCTACCAGGCGGATGGAGCGCGTCAGTTCCCGTTTCGACTTATAGCGCCGCGCCTGCCGGATGATATCGTCGGCGGCAAACGGCGGCACGCGAAATCCCTGCCACAATGCCGCCCACAGCATGCGCTGGTCGCGCACGTTACGCTCCAGGATGACCAGCATCTGGCGAAAAGTTTTGGCCAGCATGTAGAGATGGCCGATGGCAGCTTCCTCGCCGTCGCCGGTTGAAAGCAGCGCATCGAGGACTTCGAGGGCGCGCACTCGGTCCTTGGCGGAAATCGCATCGGTCAACTCATAGAGCGACCGCTGTTTCGCGGCAAGTACCATGGTTTCGACATCGGCGAGCGTGATTTGTTTCTTTTCGCCGGCGTACAGGATCAGCTTTTCCAGTTCGTTTGAGACCATCATCATGTCGGCGCCCAGAGCGTCGACTAACTCGCGGGCGCCGTCGGCGTCGATCTTGACTTCGCGTGTAAGGCAGTACTCGCCAATCCAGCGGACGGCTTCACCCTCTTGCACGCGAGATAGTTCCACGATGCCGCAGAACCGGCCCAGGTCTTCGCGGATCTTCTGGTAACGGTCCTTGTCCGTCATTTCCATGCGGCGGGCGTCGGCGGGAATGCTGATGTGATCGGCGACAAAAATCAGGAGCGCATCGGGATTGGGATTCTTGCAGTAGGCTTCGATGGCTCCGATTTTCTCCTCGTTCGAACCGCGGCCAAACAGGGTCTTCACTCCGCGCACGAAGAACACCTGAAAGGGCGCCATCAGCGAGGGCGTGCGGGCGCGGTCCAGCACTTCGTTAAGCGAAGTTTCGGCGAGATCGAACTCGAACAAACCGAAGTCCCGCGAGTCGGGCGCGACCAGGTGATCGAGAATGGCATCGCGGCAGCGCTTGCGAAAGAACGCTTCGTCGCCAACCAGGACATAAGCAGGCTTCAGCTTGCGCGACTCCAGTTCGGAGAGAAAGCGGTCGGCCTGAGTGAAGGCGCGCATCGGCGTCAGTAAACCTCCAGGATATTGGCCACCAGGGTGCGCGCGAAATCCCGCGACAGGCGATTGACGGCCGGAGAATCTTCTTGAAAAAAACTGGGGAGATCGCTCGATATTTCGTACTGGTCGTGAAAAAGATAGGAAGGATTCTCGAAGAGCACTTTGCCATGACGGTCGGTCAGTTTCACCTGCACGCTCACCGTGATCAGGGCGCTGACGGCGCGTCCGGTGGTGGAATCGTAAACCAGCGGGCTCGCCGATGCCGAGAGAACTGTCGCCTTCAGCACCGCGTCCGCGTCGCCGTTCGCCTCATGGATGACATGGTACTGCGTGCGGGCGTTGAATTCGCGCACGACGGCGTCGGTCAGCAGTTGCTCGATGCGAAACGTCTGGCTGTGACTCACGAAGCCGGGAATCGCGATGGTGCGGATATTTTGCGGCAGTTCGATTGCATTTCCAGCCGTGTGGTAGCCGCAGCCGGACAATATCGATATCGATGTCGACGCCAGGACAGCTCCGAGCGCCACGGTCGCCGTCCATCGACTCATTGAATCTGACCTCGCGGGCGGGATGCGGTCATGGTCTCGGCGCATTCGACCGCGGTCAGAGCGGCAACCCGCAGGTTGTCGGTAGTCGCCCAGATCCACACGCCATTCGGGTGATTCGCATCGATGGTCAGTGAGACCAGGATGTCGCCCTGACCAGCCGCGCTCACACTGGTGGGAGTATCTTCCGGGCTGCCGCTCACCACCACGTGCTCTCCCGCCAGGGCTTGCGAAAAATCCGCCATCGCGATTGGCTTCTCGATCTCCAGGTAAATCGAAAAACCGTGTCCGTGGAAGACAGGCGCCTGTAGCACCTGCAACGAAGGCTCCACGGCGCTGCGGGCGATCTGCCGGTAGTGCTTGCGGATTCTCTGCGACACGGCTTCGAGCGCCAGTTCAGATCTCTGTCCGTAGCGCGGCACCATGTTGAAGGCTACCTGGATGTCGAACACATTCTTGGGCAGTTCGTGGAAGGAGAGCAGATTCACGGTTTGCTCGTGCAGTTCGTCCATCCCCTTCTGGCCGTTCTCCGACGCCGGCTCAAACACGGTCGCGACCATGCGCTCGATTTTGGCGGCCTTCTCGCTGCGTAAGGCGAGTAGCGCGAGAACCGTGGCTGCGGGATGGGCGACCACCACCGGGCCCGGTTGCAACTCCGGAGCAATGGGCTGGCCGGTCTGGCGCTCGATCCAGGGCGAACGGACCGACGCTCCCTCTTCATCTTCCAGTGCGTATGAGAGATCCACGATGGTATCGCCCTGGTCAAGCGCCGCCTTCCAGTTATTGCGCGTGGAGCGTGGGTCGGAAGCGAAGAAGGTGAAGTCCACGCGCTCGAACTGTTCCGAGCGAATACTCTGGATGAAACTGATCTCGTCGCCGACCGCTTCCAGTTGGCCGAGAGACTCGTCGTCGTCGAGCAACCGGACATCGACGGCGGGGAAATTGCGTTCGCGCAGGATTTCGGCGATCTCTTTTCCCTTGAGTGAGGCCGCGCCAACGACAGCCACGCGATACAGGTTGGTGCCACGGGAATCGGCCTGCGCGCCGGATTTCGAAAGCGGAGTCATGGAGTTTGCGATGCCTCAGGATACACCGGAGGCGCAGGCGAAGTCCTACGATGGAAGATCCACTGCAATCGCCAGAGAACGCCAGAAGCCATGTATAGAATCGCGATGGCGAAAAGCGCCGGCCGGGAAAAGTACCAGATCGATGCGATCAGCACGGCGATCAGAATGATCAGGCGGAAGGGATGGCGTGAACGAAAATCAATGTCTTTGAAGCTGTAGAAACGCCACGTGCTGACCATCAGATAACCGACCACGACGACCATCAGCATCCAGCTCATCGACGTCCACCACGAAGTTATGGGCGCTCCGGCGGAATAGTGAACCACCGCGGCAATTACTCCCGCCCCAGCCGGAATCGGCATGCCCACGAAATACTTCTTTCCAGGACGTCCCGGATTCGAAGGCTCCGGGTTTTTCGCAATGTTGAAGCGTGCCAGACGGCTCGCGCCCGCCATAAGGAAAGCGAAGCAGGCCACTGAACCCAGTTCCGTAATTTTCTGGTGCAGGTCGGGCGCGATGGTCATCGGCAACATATGAAAGCCCCACATCCAGGCGAGCAACGCCGGGGCGACGCCGAAGGCGATCGCGTCGGCCAGGGAATCGAGTTCCCTGCCGAAATCGCTGGAGGTGTGGGTCATGCGCGCAATGCGGCCGTCCAGACCGTCGAACAGTACGGCAAAGCCGATGGCCTTGGCGGCAAAGTCCAGGTGCCAGACTTCGCCCGAACCGCCGTACACGGTCTGCAGAATCGCGTAGAATCCAGCCGCGATATTCGCCGAGGTGAACAGCGAGGGCAGGATATACATGCCCTTGCGCAATTTTCCGCGGGCACGGTCCGATTCACGACGCTGCGGCTCTAGCTCTTCCATGTTCCCACTTCCATATTCAATGAGCCTCCCGCTTCTCTCCTTGCATTATGGCCACGCCGTCATGAACCGGCTGCGCGACCGGCAGAAGAGCGAGTACCGTGGCTCCTCCCTTGACGCGATCGCCCGGCTTCACTTGGATCGCGGCATCGCGGTCGAATAGAACATCCACGCGCGAGCCAAACTTGATAAGCCCCACGCGCTGGCCGCAAGCCACGTCGTCTCCCACTTTAAGATTGAAAACGATACGGCGCGCAATCAGTCCGGCGATCTGCTTGAATATTACGATACGACCGTCGCCTTCCACGGTGACAATGTTCTGCTCGTTCTCTTCCGCCGAATGGGCGCTCATGGCGTTGAGGAATTTACCACGCTGATAGCGCACTTCGCGGATCACGCCGGCAATCGGAGAGCGGTTCACGTGCACATCGAAAACGCTGAGAAAGATGCTGATCCGGTTGCGCGAAATTCCGCCCGAGGTCGCGACCGAAACATCGGTCACCTTGCCATCGCCCGGAGAAACGATCGGAATGACTGCGCCACTGGGTTGGGGAACATGGCGCTCGGGATCGCGGAAAAACCATAGAAAGAAAGCGGCCAGCAGCAACACCGGGACGGCGTAAGGCCAAAGCGCCAGCCAGGCGATCACGCCCGCAGCAAGGAGGCATCCCGCACCATAGAAGTAGCCGTCACGCACCATGGAATTTAGTCAGGGCAATTATATGGCGTAAGTCGTTTGGTTGTTCGCTGTTCGTCGTTCGTGGTTAGCTGTTCGTTTGAAGAAGCGCCATTACCCGCCAATCACGAATAGCGAACGGTGAACGGGAGTTTGACCTTCTTGGGCCATCTCAAAACGGACCAGAGGGCGGTGTGCATTCATGAGGGTTCCACCTAAATCCAATAAAAAAAAGCGCTTAGACGCGCCCGGTGGGATGGCATGATTGTAGTCACACCCCGCGTATCCCTGGGGTTTGGGCCCCGATGACTCCGTCCCGTTGTTCTGACCTCGGCGAACCTAAGCAGACTGCCGTTGAAACTGATGTTCCAGCGTCAGCATCTGGTCTTTGAGGCGCAGCTTTAGTTTCTTCAGCCGCACTTCTTCCAGTTTTTCATCATCGGTGAGGTAGCGCTTCTGGGTGAGGGATTCCAGCCGTTGGGAGTATTGCGAGTGCTCCTGAACCAGTCGCTGGAACTCGTCATGACCGGTCAGGAGTTGCTCTCTTGGAGTCAGCATCCTTGCTAGACCTCCTGCTGTTTGTTACTGCACGGTTAAAAAGTAGCACAGGGACCGGTGGGGTTCAATGAGATTTCATAGATAGATTTCCACTATGGTCGGGAGGGCCTGGAATGCCAAGTTGCACATAAAATGGTGCAAAAACACGGTTTTTCTTTCGGTTTCAGGTCAGCGGTTGAACCGAAGCGCATACAGAATCGCGTCCTCCGCCGGCTCTCGATAATATTCCCGTCGGCGTCCCACTTCGCGAAAGCCGTGTTTTTCGTACAGGCGGCGAGCGGGCAGATTCGATTCGCGGACTTCGAGCAGAATCGCTGACACTTCGCTTTCCGCACGCTGAACCAGTTCGCGCAACAACTCATCGGCGATGCCGCGGCGAAGGAACTCGGCGGCCACTAACACGTTCTCAATCTCCCACTCGCCCGCGACCGCCCTAGCGCAAACGAACCCGCAAAGCTTGTCTGCTTCCTCGCCTACCAGAACGACTCCGCTACCTACCAATTTGCTGTACTCCTCGCGCGTCCAGTGGGCGGCGCTCGCCGACTGCCGCTCGATGGCGAGAATCGCCGGCACATCGTTGAACGCAGCGGGTCGGATGGCAACGGTCATAAGCAGTTGTCGGTCTCACGCCTTCGGCTTCGAGAAAATTTCAGCGTCGGAATGGCGGATGTAGTTGGCTTCCAAATCTTCTGGACGAACCGTCTGGCCCCGCTGAAGATGCTCCCAACCCAGCCGGGCGATAACGCCGCTGTCCGGATACGCAATCAGTTTGACGCTACTTCCAGAAGCGCTAGTGGAAATACGGGCGGCCTCGGCCAATGCGGCGTCGGGTGTAACCATCGCGGTACCGGCGAGTGCGGCGGCATTGGCTTCGGTGAGAAATTCTGCCCGGCTCAGCAGGCGTTCGCTGTGCAAGCGGACTTCTGGGTCTAGTTCGCAGTCGCCAACATAGACGTCGCCACGGCCGGCATCGAGCGCTGCCAGAACCCGGCCATGCGCCGCGCCACTGCAGGCTACGGCTTCCAGCAAAGAAATCGCAGCGATTGGCTTTTGCAGTACCTCAGCGAGAGCCTTTATGGCAGCGAGGCCTACGCGCAACCCGGTGAACGAACCGGGTCCGTTAGCGACTGCGAATGCGTCCACATCGCTCTTGCCGTGTCCGCGGGCTTCGAGAAGGGCCGCGATCTGGGGAATCAGCTGTGCGGAAAACGTGCCGCCCGCTAGCGGGACCACTTCGATGACTGCGCAGTTCTCCCCCGCTCGGCACTGTGCCAGTGCGATGCTGCCCTGCTTACCCGAAGTATCGGCTGCGAGAAGAAGCATTGAGGAACTGGTCCTGCATTCGCGTCAGTATTCCAGCAGACCGGTGTGCATGGTCATTTTCCATTCACCGCCGATCCGGCTGTAGACTTTACACGCGCGTCCTTTCCAGAGGAAGTCTTGGCCATCGGCGTCACGCCACAAGGTGTCGACATCGACTACGGCAAACGCGCCATCGCCGTGCTCCGATATCTCAATCTTCTGGATCTTGCGGCGGTTGTGGATCAGCGTGTGTGTATCGAATAGCTGCTGCCAATCCCACTGCCAGCGCTCGCGGTCGTAACGGCCCATGACCATCACCCAATCCATCGGATCGTGGGACTGCGCAGTTTTGGGCCAGGGCCAAACCATATCGGGATGGAAAACCGAAATCAATAACTCCACATCTTTCGTATCCCAGGCCCGCGTCTCTCGATTCACGATTTCGGCGATCTCATCGCGAATTTGTTCTCGTTGCCTCAACTCCTGCTCTCCTTTGCGGGTAGCGGAACCGCGGAAAGTGGATGGCGTTCCAGTCCGCGCGCAATCTCCTCCACCAGCGAATACGGGTCGCGCTTGTGCTCGGCGATCTCGGACGCGTAGCGCTCGACGACGCCGCCTTCCCCCTCCATTTGCTCGCGCGCTTTTTCCAGCATGGCGTCGCGCAGCATCTCGACCAGTCGCTCCCGCCAGTTCTCGACATTCTTCTTGAAGACCAGGTTCTCTTTTTTCAAGTACGCCTCATAGTCGGCAATCGCTTCCGCAAGTTCCTTGATACCCACTCCGTCAGTTGCGACGGTCTTGACGATCGGAGGCGTCCAACGGTCGTTGCGCGTGGCTAGCGATTGCATGGCGCGGATTTCGCGCTCGACTCTCTCGGCGCCCTCGTGGTCGCTTTTGTTGATCACGAAGATGTCGGCAATTTCCATGATCCCGGCTTTGATCGTCTGCACATCGTCGCCCATGCCGGGTACCAGAATCACGACGGTGACATCGGCTAAGCGCACAATGTCGACTTCGTCCTGCCCAACGCCAACGGTTTCGATCATGATCAGGTCGCGACCCGAAGCATCGAGCACTGTGGCAGCATCCACCGTGGTGCTCGCCAGTCCGCCAAGCGATCCGCGTGTGGCCATGCTGCGGATATAAATCCCCGGATCGCCGTAGTGGTCCTGCATGCGGATGCGGTCGCCCAGAATCGCTCCGCCCGTGTACGGGCTGGTCGGATCGACGGCGATGATACCGACGGCTTGATTGTCTTTGCGGTAGTGCCTGGCGAGTTGATCGACCAGCGTGCTCTTGCCCGCGCCGGGCGCGCCGGTCAGACCGATGATTCGTGCCTTGCCCGTAAACGGAAAGAGCGCCTTGAGCAGATCGGACCAGCCTGGGGCGCGGTTCTCGACCGTGGTGATGGCGCGGGCCAAGGCGCGGGCGTCGCCGGAGCGGAGACGGTCGACAAGAGTTGTACTCACAGGAGTCAAGCAGGATAGTGTAACAGTGTAACAATCCGGGCCGATCCGCGTTCATGCAACTTCGGTGCCGATCGCAGTAGGATGCTTTGGCTGGCAGAGCCCGGTTTTGCCGCCTCCGCATGTCGCGAAAAGAAAGCACGGTCGCTTTCAGGGCCCTTGCTGTAAACGACGACATGAGTTCCGTTGATCACGGCAGCCCTCCTCGGGGTTCGGCTTGGCGAGCAACTTTAATCTTTCAGCAGTTGCTGTGCAATTTCGCCGTCGTGGGAGAATTCCCTGACGCAGCCTTTGTGAGGACGACGGGTAGAGGTCCTTCGATTCCGCATGACCTTCACTTCGTGAAGGCCGTACCGCGCTCAGGATGACGTTCGCGAGGATGGTCCGATGCTAGTCCTTGAGCAACTGCCGAGCAATCACCATGCGCTGGATTTCGCTGGTGCCTTCGCCGATCGTACACAGTTTGACGTCGCGATAAAATTTCTCCGCCGGATAGTCCTTGATGAAGCCGTAGCCGCCGTGGATCTGCACACCTTCGTTGGCGCATTTCACGGCTACTTCGCTGGCATAGAGCTTAGCCATCGACGATTCGAGCGTGGTCTTCATGCCGGCATCTTTCATGGCGGCGGCGCGATAGGTCAGAAGTTTCGCCGCTTCGATTTCCGTCGCCATGTCGGCCAGCTTCCACTGGATCGCCTGAAATTCCGAAATCGGCTGGCCGAATTGCTGACGCTCTTTGGAATACTTCAGCGCCGCGCCGTATGCACCCTCGGCCATGCCGAGCGAGAGCGCGGCGATCGAGATGCGCCCACCGTCGAGAACGCGCATGGCATCGATAAATCCGTCGCCTTCCTTGCCCAACAGGTTTTCTTCCGGAACGAAACAGTCTTCGAAAATCAGTTCGGCGGTGTTGCTGGCGCGCAAGCCGAGTTTGTTTTCCTTCCTGCCCGCGCGGAAGCCCTGGCTGTCTTTTTCTATGATGAACGCCGAAAGGCCGTGCGTGTGGGCGGCGCGATCGGTCACCGCCAGCGCTACAATCACGTCGGCATAGTGGCCATTGGTGATGAACGTCTTGGTGCCGTTGAGGATCCATCCGCCCTTCGCCCGCGCGGCCGTCATGCGCGCGCTGCCGGCATCCGACCCCGCGGAGGGCTCGGTCAATCCCCATGCGCCGATGTGCTCGCCGGTGGCCAGTTTCGGAATATATTTCTTCTGCTGCGTTTCATTTCCCGCGAGAAAAATGTGGTTTGAGCACAGAGACGTGTGCGCCGCCACGATGATGCCAACCGATCCATCCACGCGCGAGAGTTCCGCAATGGCCGTGACGTACTCCACGTAGCCCATTCCGGCACCGCCGTATTCGTGTGGAAAGATCGTGCCCAGCAGGCCGAGCTTGCCTAGCTCCTTGATCGTCGCCAGCGGGAACTCGCAGGCTTCATCCCACTTCATGACGTTCGGCGCAATCTCGCGTTCAGCAAACTCGCGCACCGTCTTCTTCAGGTGCAGTTGCTCTTCGTTTAACTGAAAGTCCAAAGATCCTCCACCTGTTTTTCTCTTAGCTGGCCTCCACCGTGACTTTTACCACGGAGACACGGAGGCACGGAGAAAATCAAACAGCTTTATAAGACCTTATCTTGCCTCTTACCAAGGTTGCCACGTTGAAGTTAATGGTCACGCCTGCGTGGCCGCGCGCGTGGATGGCGCGAAAAAATTGGCGCCCAACCGTTTCATTTAAGCACGGCAGGCAACAATCAGCGAAATGCTCGTACCGACCGGTTGGCTTGGCAAGCGAAGTCTTCTCTAGGCGAAGTCTTCTCTTGACTCGATAATCGCCCGTGGTATAGTTACGCCTCTTGGAAACTGGGTCCCACGTCATGACTTATGAACGAGTTATCAAATCCGATACCAGGGCCTCCGAACCACCCGCCGATAGCACCAACACCGAACCACCCGTCGTCCAGCCGGAGTTCTGAAACCAGGCATAAGTGGTATCTTGAGCTTCTGGAAACCTGCCGGGCGCTGGCTGGCCTTCCTGTCTTAGTGTCTCTGATTCTAGAGGCTTTTACACCCGACACCAAGATCATTGGCACGGGCGCGGCAATCGCGGTCGTCATCGCGCTCATCCTGCGTTTCTTCCCCAAGGTAAGGCACGTATTGAAGCCGCACAAGGGGTATGCATTCTGGACGGCGTTGCCCTGGTTTCTGACGGCGGCGCTTGCGGTGGTTCTGATTTTTGTAGTGCTTCCCGATCGCGCCGTCAAGCAGAGCAGCCTGCTGGCAAACAAATGGCTGAAGTGGCAGAAGGATCTTGAGGGAGCTGCCGGGCAATGCACGAAGGCTAAGGATAGAGACAAGTGCCTGGCGGAACAATTATCTCCGGTTATCGACAATCGCCCGCGGCCGGAGCGCCAGAGCGACGCAACCGGCCTGGCCAGCGATCTCATGGCGGGGCAGTTGATGCTGGCCAATGAGAACGCGAGATCGGCATTAAACGATCGCCTTGGTATCCGTGAAAAATTTCTGGGGTCGGGCCGCTCCGAACCCGTAGGTCAGACCAACTACACGGCTGCCAGCGTGCCTGAGTACCTCGTTCCCAATCTCAGCGATAAATCACCCAACGTATGGGTTTGAGAGCCGGAACAAGTTCAGGACCAAAAGCCGATCATGGAGCAGAACCTGCTAGAGGTCTTGCACACCTTCCCTCCGGCGAACACTGCGGTGAACCACCAGGACTTTGAACATAACTGGAACTGGCTGAAAGACCACTTACAGCCGAGCGATCCGCGGCCCATATTGGTGCGTTTTGCCCTCATTCCGCAGACGATACCCTACTCGGGATGCTTGGGGCGCCCGGAGGCCACGCGGGTGTTCATGAGCAACCTCGGCGAACTTGCGCCGAAGACGGTACACGATGCGGCACAGAGCACTGGGTATGTTGTACCCGAAAAAAGCGACGATCCAGGTCTAAGGCTCTTCATTTGGGTTTATGCGCCGACAGAGGAAGACCAGGCGGTTTCCGCCACCTGGGGCAATGTGCTGGCAAATTTCGGAAAGTGGATTACCGCCGAGCCTTGCAAGAACGCAAACTAGACCCAGACGACAATCGCTAAGTGGTTTTCTTCGACCCCATCCCTAAGCTTCTTCGGCGTCATCCACAGCAACTGGCCCGGGGTTATCCCTCCGGTTGCGCCCCTGAGAAACGATCGAGGCCAAAGAAACACTATTTTGCTGAGGCTTCACTGTTTCCCCAAAACCGTTTCCGGGGTATACTCTCCTGAATATCGGAGTGCTGGGTTCTCGAATTCCCCTCGACAACCTGAGGCGGACGCTGCCTTTGTTGTGGGACTGGGGCGCGCTCCCTCGCCGGCTCTCCAAATCCGGGCAAACCTAATGGATGAGCGCGACCGCAGGGGCAATGATTCCGACGGCCCGATAATGCCGGGTAGCCGTCCGTCCGGAGATATGATTGGCGCTGGGGCGCTAACACCTCCGCCTCTTTCGAACGCGCCGCTCTCTGACGCTCCCACCTTGCCGCACGGAACCCCGATTCCAGGCGCGACATCAGGTCTTCCTTACGCTCGTCCAGCGCCGTCCTTGACCGACAATATCTCCGCTTTTCTGAGTCTGCAGCCGGGCGTGCTTTTCGGGGGACGCTACGAAATCCTGAGCGTGCTGGGGCAGGGCGGCATGGGCGCCGTCTACAAGGCTCGGGACCGCGAACTTGACCGGCTGATCGCGCTCAAGATCATCCGGCCCGAACTGGCGACGGATCCAGCGATTCTGCTGCGCTTCAAGCAAGAGCTGATTCTCTCCCGTAACATCACGCACAAGAACGTTGTCCGCATTTACGACCTGGGCGAGGCCGATGGCATCCGCTTCATCAGCATGGAATACGTCGACGGCGAGGATCTGCGCACGATCTTGCGCCGTCAGGGAAAGTTCTCGCCCAAGGAGGCCATCGCGGTGGTGGAGCAGGTCTGCCGCGCGCTCGACTCCGCCCATTCCGAAGGCGTGATCCATCGCGACCTGAAGCCGCAGAACATCATGCGCGACAAGCACGGCCGCATCGTGGTGATGGATTTCGGCCTGGCGCGCTCGCTCGGTGATTCCGGCATGACCCAGACTGGCGCCATCGTCGGCACGCTCGAATACATGTCGCCGGAGCAAGCTCTGGGCGCTACGCTCGATCAGCGGTCCGACATTTTCAGCGTCGGCCTGATCTTCTACGAACTGCTCACCGGAAGAGCTCCCTACGAGGCCGACACCGCCATCGCCAGCCTCATGAAGCGAACGCGCGAGGACGCGCGCGCTGCCTCCGACGTTGACGTTTCCGTTCCCAAATCCCTGAGCGCGATCGTCAGCCGCTGCCTGGAGCGCGAGCCGGCCAACCGCTATCACTCAGCCGTCGAGTTGTTGCAGCAATTGACGACTTGGGAAGCCAACCCCCACATCAGCGCCGAAGCGCTTTCCAAGATGATTGCGCATCCGGTGGTGCGCAGGTCGCGCTTCAGCCTCGATCTTCCTGGAAGAAGTTGGATGTGGATCGCCGGCGCCGTGCTCGTCATCGTGCTGGCGACCTTTGCCGGACGCACCCTGCTGAATCGCTCGGGAACACTCTCTGGCGAGATGGCGCAAGGCATCCCCTCGCTCAAGCAGGGCAAGTATGTTGCGATCCTGCCGCTAAAGAAGGTCGGGGACGACAAAGCCTTGGGTTACGTGGCCGACGGCATTGAGGAAGCTCTCGCCGCCAAGCTGTTTCAGTTGAAGGAAGTGCACCTCGCATCCTCTGACGCCGTTGAGAAGGCAGCCGCCAAGGATCTACCTGTCTCCAAGCTCGCCCGCGAACTCGGCGTAAACCTGGTGTTGCAGGGCAGTGTGCAGGGCAATAGCGACAAGTTCCGCGTCACCCTCGGTCTCGACGATGCCGCCACCGGCAAGCGTGTCTGGAGCCAGGAGTTCTCGGGAGCCTCGGGCGACGTGCTTGCCCTCGAGGATCAGATCTACGGCAACGTGGCCACGGCCCTTGCCCTCAAGCCGACCGACGAAGAGCAGGCGCGCGTCGGCGCCCACCCCACGGAGAATGTGAAGGCCTACGATCTTTATCTGCAGGGGAGAAATGTCCTGCGCAACAGTCACGACTCCAACGGAATTCGGCCCGCCGTAGCGCTGTTCGAGCAGGCCATCGATAGAGACCCCAACTTCGCTTTGGCTTACACCGGACTCGCCGACTCCAGCCTTCGCATGTACGGTGAAACCAAAGAGAGCGTTTGGGCGCAAAAGGCCACGCTCTCCGCGCAGCAGGCCGAGCGGCTTTCGAACAACCTGCCGGAAGTTCACATCTCGCTGGGCAGCGTTTATTCCGCCACCGGGAAGAACACGGAAGCGGTCACCGAACTGAGCCGGGCACTGGAATTGGCGCCGAACTCGGATGAGGCTTATCGGAATCTGGGCGACGCCTACATCCGCAGCGGTCAGAGTGACGAAGCCATTGCCGCCTTCCAAAAAGCGGTCGCCGCCAACCCATACAATTGGACGAATCACAATGCCCTCGGCAATGCCTACTTCGGCCTCGGCGACAGCGCCAAAGCGCTCCCCGAGTTTCAGAAGGTCACCGAACTCGCCTCGGATAATCCCATGGGCTACGCAAACATCGGCTCGGTGTATCTGCGCGAAGGCAAGTGGGGCGAGGCCATTCCGCAATTTCAGAAAGCTCTCGCGCTCGCCCCGGACGCAGACACTTACTCCAATCTCGGCACTGCTTACTTTTTCCTGAAGAACTACGACCAGGCGACGAAGATGTACGAAAAAGCGGTCGAGATGACTCCGAACGACGAAGTGCTCCTGGGCAATCTAGGCGACGCTTACCGCTGGTCGGGCCACTCCGATCAGGCCTCCACCGCCTACGCCAAAGCCATCTCGCTTGCTTTTCAGGAGCTTCAGGTGAACCCGCGATCCGCCAGTATCATGGGCGATCTTGGACTGCTCTACGCCAAGAAGGGCGACGCCGCCAACGCGCTGCAGTATACACAGCAAGCCCGCTCCATCAATTCTGCCGATCTGCAGTTGATTTACTCAGAAGCGCAAGTGAAGACTTTGATCGGAAAGCCGGAAGAAGCGTTGAAGTCGCTGCGGCTGGCGCTGGAGAAGGGTTACTCCGCGCAGGAAGCCTGGAACGATCCCGAACTCCAGAAGCTCCAGGCCCTGCCGCAGTTCTCTCAATTAGTGAATCAGTTCTCGAAAGCGAACCACTAGTAGACTGCGTTGTGGGGATACGGTGGAGGGACGGGCGTCCTCGCCATCCGAGCTTGAACGCAGCCCGGCACCGATGGTCACCAGCGACTCTGGGTTTGGCGCTAAGCCTTCGGGCGAATCTTCCACATCTTGCGGCGCGAAACCATCGCAGCCAATCCCGTCATCATCAATGCCACGGTTCCCGGCTCCGGGACGGTGCCCGCGTGCGCGCTGAACTGAAGTCCACCCGGCCATGGGACGCCATTGACCTTGGCGAAATTTATGTAGAAGCTCTGCCCGTTCAAGATGCCATTGCGCGGATTAAGGCCGCCGTGAACTCCCGACAGCAGAATTTCCACCGAGCCGTTCTTCAAAGTCTTGGTCGTGCAGTTCAGAAACACAACCTGAACGCAAGTGATGTCGATCGCCGGCTCGCCTTTCTCAATCAGCGCCAGCGAAGTCCAGTTCTTTCCGCTCGTATTCGTGAAAAACAATATGCCCGTTCCGCGCTTAGGGACGCTGAAGGTGAAATTCACGCCCACATCCTTACATCCCTGAGAAGGGCACGACAAGTCAGGGTTAGCGTTAGAGTTGCTATTGAAGTTGCGGATGATGATCTTTGGATCGTTGATCCCGTCGCCGAAGGCCATCACCGAAGCGACTACCAACAGCACAGCCACTGCACATATCTGAGAGATTCTCATTGAGGTTTCCTGTTCACCATAAAGATCGAGCTGGGTGACCCTCTCCCAGCTTGCGGGGGATTCTGGCGAGGTTAGCTCGTTCATCCCTGCCGGTCAAGCGGAAATCAACACTTCCTCAAGAAATTTTAGGGCGACATGCAAACTGTTGCGTACCCACAACTCAACTATGCAAGCCTATGCAGTTCTCCACTTCCCGCGCAGCGCATCGCCCATAGAAAAAAAGCCGGAGCCCGAAGGCCCCGGCTGTCCAGTTGGTTGTGTGCCCGGATAAAAATCTAGCTTACTCAAACTTCGCGCTTCCGTGGAGACGCGGCTTGACGCATCTCCCGTTTACGCGGTCCGTCGCGGCCGCACCGTTAAGTCCCTCACCTGCGCCAGAATGCTCGACATTTGCATCCCGTTCAACTGTGGCACGTACGGCAAAACGTCGGCCACGAACTGATCTTCCATCAACTCGCGAACTTCCTCCTGCCGACTCCGCTCTCCACCCGAGAGCAGATCCGGCACACTCACCTCAAGCGCCCTCGCCAGTCGCTCCAGCGAAGACAATGTGGGCGTCGCCTTTTCGTTTTCGATTTTCGACACGTAGGTTCGCGGCACTGCCATCCGCAGCGCCAGTTGCCGCTGGCTCAGGCCATTGCGCAGCCGCAGCGAGCGGATCGAATGCGCCAGCCTCAGGTGCCCGCGCCCGTTAGAATGGATGTTCACCGGCAGCACTTCCGGCGCCGGAGTCATAGCGGCAATCTCCGCCTCGTCCTCATCCAAGGGCAGATGGCAACGGCGGCAGAGGCTATTCGATGTGCGGAATTGCACCAAGAAACAACGGTCGCAGCGTACGACTTCCCGTGAATCCACGGGAGTTAATGTGGTAGCCATTCAGGTTTTGCGAGTGCCAGAGCGGTGGGCTACTCTCAAAGCCAACTAGAGGGTAATCTGCTGCATTGGGCCTGTGAAAGTCAAGACAAAAGTGAGAAAACAAAGCGTTTATCGCAACAGAGCCATGATTAAGCGGGAGAAATTATCGGGAAAACAGGTATAAAACCATGAATCAGCGTGAAACCGGATGGTGTTTACTAGCTGAGTTCACCCAGTCGGAAAGTCTTCGAAAACATGCGCTCGCCGTCGAGGCATGCATGCGCGCCTACGCCCGCAAAGCCGGAGGTGACGAAGAATTGTGGGGCATCGTCGGCCTTCTTCACGACTTCGATTACGAGAAATTCCCCACCGCCGAAGAACATCCCTACAAAGGTTCCGAGATTCTGAAAGAACGCGGCTACTCAGAAGAAGTGCGCCGAGCGATCATGTCGCACGCCGAGTACACCGGCGTCGCGCGCCTCTCGCCCATGGAAAAAACGCTCTTCGCCTGCGATGAACTCACCGGATTCATCACCGCCTGCGCTCTGGTCAAGCCGGGAAAATCGCTCGCCGAGGTCGAAGCCAAGTCCGTCCGAAAAAAAATGAAAGATAAGGCCTTCGCCCGCAGCGTCCACCGCGAAGACATTATCGCAGGCGCCACCGATCTCGGCGTGGATCTGGAAGAGCACATCGCTTTCTGCATCGAAGCCATGAAGGGGATTGCGGGGGAATTGGGGTTGGATGGGAGCGCGGCCAAGCCGGCCTAAGCAAGACCTTGTGCAGGGATGAGAGAACCTTGTTATCGCAACACCGCGGCTATCTTCCCGCTGGCGATCAACTCCGCGATGCGCGCGAAATCCTGGTACATCACGCGATCCTTCTCCATGGTCGCGCACACCGCGCGGATCGCCGCATGCGCCTGCTGCAACGGCTTGGAAGTCGTCAGCGGCGCTAGAAAGTCAATCGCCTGTGCCGCTGCCATGGCTTCAATGGCCAGCGTGTTGCGCGTGTTCTGAACCACCTTCTTCAGTTTGTTCGCCGCGGTCATGCCCATCGAGACGAAGTCTTCTTTGTTCCCCGACGTCGTAATCGAATCGACCGACGCAGGATGCGCCAGCACTTTGTTCTCACTCACCAGCGCCGCGGCGGTCACCTGCGGCATCATAAAGCCCGAGTTCATACCCGCGCCCGGCGCGAGAAATGGAGGCAACCCCTCACTGAGCGCGGGGTTCACCATGCGCTCCAGTCGCCGCTCGCTGATGCCAGCCAGCGCGCTCAAAGCAATCGCGAGAAAATCGAGCGCGAAGGCGAGCGGCTGGCCGTGAAAGTTTCCGCCGGAGAGCACGTCGCCCTCACCATCCATTGCCTTCGGATTCTTCACGAAAACGAGCGGGTTATCGACGGCCGAGTTCATTTCCGTCTCAAACACCGCGCGGCAATGAGCAAGCGTGTCACGCACCGCGCCATGAACCTGCGGGATGCAACGCAACGAATAGGCATCCTGCACGCGACCACAATCGCGATGTGAATCGCGGATCTCGCTCTGTTCTAGCAGACGGCGCAGGTTCGCCGCCGTCTTGATTTGTCCGGCGTGCGGGCGCGCCTTTTGAATGCGCTCGTCGAAAGCGACGTTGGTTCCCTGGAGCGCATCGCATGCCATCGCGCCGATGACGTCGGCGGTATCGACCAGCGTCTCGGCGGCAAGCAGTGCCAGAGTGCCGATGGCGAGCATGGCTTGTGTGCCGTTGATGAGCGACACCGCTTCTTTCGCTTCGAGCGCCAGCGGTTTGATCTGCGCACGCTTCAAGGCTTCGGCGCTGGCGAGGCGTGCGCCTTTTTCGTCGAAACATTCGCCTTCACCGATCAATGCCAGGGCCAGGTGCGCCAGGGGTGCCAGATCGCCGCTCGCTCCTACGCTTCCCTGCGATGGGACCATCGGCGTCACGCCGCGATTGAGCATCTCGCAGATGGTGTCGATGGTGATCGCGCGCACCCCCGAGTTTCCTTTCGACAGGGAGTTGGCGCGCAGTAGCATCATGGCACGCGTGTCGGGAATCGAAAGCGGTTCGCCCACTCCGACGGCGTGCGAGCGCACCAGGTTGACTTGCAACTCGCGAACCTGATCGCCGGCGATGTGCACATCGCTCAGCTTGCCGACACCGGTCGTGATCGCGTAAGAAATTTTGTTACTGGCGACGAGCGCGTCGACGACGGCGCGGGCGCGGCTGACGGCTTCGCGCGCGTCGGGATCGAGGAGGACGGGGCGGCGGACGTCGAAGTACGCCACTTCGCGCACGGCTTCGAGCGTGAGATCGTTTCCGTTGATGTGCAGGGCGTTCAAGGCAGTTCTCAGATCGCGGTTCTCATTTCTCAAATGCCGTTCTTGTTTCGTATAAGGGCATCGCTTTAGCGATGCCGCAGAGCCTTCGAAATTGAATGCCCCTTCAGGGGCTGCCCACCGCTGCCCGAAACACCCGCAGGTACTTCTCGGGCAGAATCCGAGTTTTCATCTGCGCATCGGCCACGATGTGCGTGGTCTCGCCTTCGGCCAGCAACTCGCCAGTTTCCGCCCTTTGCAGTTCGTACCCGAAGCGGATCACTTTCTCCCGCACATGTTTCAAGTACGTACGCACGATGACTTCGTCATCATAGTGCACGGGAGCCTTGTAGCGGCACTGGGCGTCGACTACGGCGATGAAGCAGCCGTCTTCGCGCTCCATATCTTTATAGCTGAAGCCAAGCTGGCGGAGGAGTTCCACACGTCCCACTTCGAACCAGATGAAATGATTCGAATGATAGACGACGCCCATCTGATCGGTTTCAGCGTAACGAACGCGGATGCGAGTTTCATTCACCGTCGCTGGCGCCGTCTGATTTGCATTGACAGAGATCGATGTATGGGGACGGGTCATTGGCCCGTCCACTTTGGTTTGCGTTTTTCGAGGAACGACTCGATCCCTTCACGGAAATCGGCGCTCTCGCGAATGCCGGCATTTTCGCGGATGGCGGCCTCGATTTGCGCATCGAGTTCCGCGCGCGCGTGATCGGTTAGCAAACGCTTGGTATGGAAAAGTGAGAGCGGACTGTTCTCCGCCAACTGCGCGGCAAGTTCGCGGGCGCGGTCGAGCAACTTCTCCGGGAAAACGACTCCGTTGATCAGGCCCATCCGCAGCGCCTCCTGCGCATCAAAGATGCGGCCCGTGAGCAGCAGATCGCGGGCGATTTTTTCGCCGACCTGGCGCAGTAGAAAAGTCGAGACGATGGCGGGCACGAATCCAATCCGGACCTCGGTGTAGCCGAACTTGGCTTCCGGCACGGCGAGCGTGAAGTCGCAGAGCAGGGCCAGCCCAGTGCCGCCGGCGATGGCCGCGCCGTTGACTGCGGCAATCGTTATTTTAGGAAACTCATAGAGTGAACGGAACAGGCCGACCATGGTTCGCGAATCTTCGAGATTTTGTTCGGGCGTGCGGCCGATTAGGGCTTTCAAGTTGTCGAGGTCCATGCCGGAGCAGAAGGCCTTCCCTGCCCCAGTCAGAATCAGGATACGAGCGGAAGAGTTGTTCACTTCGTCCAGAGCGCGCAGCAGATCGTCGATGAGTTCGTAGCTGATGGCGTTGCGCTTCTCGGGCCGGTTGAAGGTGATGGTGGCGAGGGCGGAGTCGAAGACGAGTTGGAGTGTCTTGTAGTTCATAGTGATTTCAGCACCCTCTCAGCCTGCGTCCGTTGCAGTTTTGTACCTCGCGCCGATTTCGACCGTCGCTCTCAACAGCGCGTCCAGCGGCTTCAGCGTGGGCAATTGCGCGCCACAGCTGCGTAAGATTGCGATTACGGTTTCCGTTGGAATGTTCCCAACTAAGTCGTCCTGCGCGAAGGGGCATCCGCCCAGGCCGCCGATGGCGGAATCGAAGCGGCGACAGCCGGCTTCGTAGGCGGCCGTGATTTTGGCGGCGGCCTGCTCGGGGCGGCTGTGCAGGTGGACTCCGATTTCGAGATAGTCGTACTTCGCCATCACCGCGGAAACGACTTCGCGAATTTTCTCGGGCGGCGCTACGCCGACGGTGTCGGCGAGCGAGATGGTGCGAATCTCCTGTAACTCGAGTAACGCTACGGCTTCGACGACCTCATCCACGGTCCAGGGGTCGCCGTAGGGATTGCCGAAGGCCATCGAGATGTAGACGACGGTGTCGAGCCCGGCTTCGTCGGCTTTCTTCTCGATCTTCTCCAGTTCCTCGATCGCGTCTTCCAGCGTCTGCCGTTGATTCTTCTGCAGAAAGGTTGGCGAGATCGAGTATGGGAAACCCAGGGTGCGCACGGCGTCGGTCGCGATCGCTCGCTGCGCGCCTTTTTCGTTGACCACGATGCCAATGATTTCCACATCGTCGGGCGGGTCGAGTTCTTTCAGAACTTCTTCGGAGTCGGCCATCTGTGGGATGGCGTTGGGAGAAACAAAGCTGACGGCGTCAATGTGCTTGAAACCGGCGGAGACCAAGACTTTGAGATATGTGACTTTGAGATCAGCGGGGATCTGGCCTTTGAGGCCTTGCCAGGCATCACGAGGACATTCGATCAACTTGACGGCTTCGCTCATACAGGATCTCGGAATCGGGACATCGGAGTTTTCAGATCGCCCGATGATCCGATCGCCCGATTTACGTTTGCAGCACTCCTACCTTAAATTCTGGCACATCCGGGTTCAGCGATGCCGCTTCGAGCGCCTGTGTGATGGCGTGCCGCGTTTCCATGGGATCGATGATTTTGTCGATCCACAAGCGCGCGGCGCCGTAGCGGGGGTCGGTTTGCTCTTCGTAGGCTTCCTTGGTTGAGTCGAAAAGTGCTTTTTTTTCTTCTTCGCTCAACTTTTTACCGCTGCGCTCCAGTTGCTTAACTTTTATTTCTACGAGCGTGCCGGCGGCGGAATCTCCGCTCATGACCGCGAATTTCGCGGTGGGCCAGGCGAAGACGAAGCGTGGATCGAAGGCTTTGCCGCACATGGCGTAGTTTCCGGCGCCGAAAGAACCGCCTACGATCACGGAAATTTTGGGCACGACCGAGTTCGAAACCGCGTTCACCATTTTGGCTCCCGCCTTGATGATGCCGCTCCACTCGGCGTCGCGTCCCACCATGAAGCCGTTTACGTCGTGGAAAAACACAAGCGGGATCAGGTTCTGGTTGCAGTCCATGATGAAGCGCGCGGCTTTTTCGGCGGACTCGGTGTAGATGACGCCGCCGAACTCGATGCGTTTGTGGCCTTCGTGGTCGGTTTGCTGCGCGTGAAGTTTCTGGTTGGCGACGATGCCTACGGCGAAGCCTCCGATGCGCGCGTAGCCGCAGATCATCGTTTTGCCATACTCAGGCTTGTACTCATCGAAGCGGCTTTCATCCACGATGCGCGCGAGAATCTCCTTCATATCATAGGGACGCGCGGGCGAGGCGTCGTAGGCGCCGTAGATTTCTTCGGCCGGCATCGCCGGGTCGACGGGCTTTTTGCGGTCGAAGGGAGACTGGCGGCGGTATCCCCATTTGTCGATAAGCGAACGGATGCGGGCGAGGCAGGCTTCGTCGTTGGGTTCGCGGAAGTCGACGGTACCGCTGATGGCGGAGTGCATGGTGGCTCCGCCCAATTCTTCGGCGGAAACTACTTGGCCGATGGCGGCTTGCACGAGCGCGGGGCCGGCGAGAAACAGGCCGCTGCCGTCGGTCATGAGGACGTGATCGCACATCACGGGGAGATATCCCCCGCCCGCCACGCACATGCCCATGATGGCCGCGATCTGCGGGATGCCCATGGCCGACATGACGGCGTTGTTGCGAAAGACGCGGCCAAAATCGTCGGTGTCTGGGAAGACGTCTTCTTGCAGAGGGAGGAAGACTCCGGCGGAGTCGACAAGGTAGATGGTCGGGATGTGATTTTCGATGGCGATGTTTTGCGCGCGAATGACTTTCTTCGCGGTCATGGGAAAGAAGGCGCCAGCCTTGACGGTGGCATCGTTGACGATGAGCATGACCAGGCGTGAGTGGATGCGGGCAAGTCCAGTGATGACGCCGGCAGCGGGGGCGCCGCCCCATTCTTCGTACATTTTGTGGGCGGCATAGAGGCCGAGTTCGAAGAAGGAGCCGGGATCGGCGAGGATGTCGATACGCTCGCGGGCGGTGAGACGCGATTTGGCGTGCTGGCTCTCAATGGCTTTGGCGCCTCCGCCTTCGCGGATTATTTCCTCCTCGTTTCGGACTTGGGCGACTAGGTCGGCGAGCGCGCGCATGTTGGACTCGAAGCGAAGAGAGCTGGGATCAACTTTGGTGGGGAGGACGTTGTTGATCGTGAGGGCGGTGGATTCGGTTTGTTCGCGCATGAGGGCAGAGTTCTCAACAGCTTGAGAAACTACTTACTATACCAGCCGAGGAAGAGCGCAGCGCGCCGATTAAGGGTGCGGCGGTTCGGCGAGCGAGGGAGCGCCAGAGACGGGCGCTACAATCTAACCATGTTGCGGAGGCTCGCATTCCGGCCAGACTGGCAGATCGCCATCACTCTAACCGCTACGCTGCGCGTGTTTTACACGGCGATCGCAGCGGCATTCTTGCCGTTTCTGCATCCGGATCCGGCGCTGATTCACAGCAATGCACTCACTGACAATTTGCCGGCGCCGTACGGTCTTCACTATGCATTGCTTGGGATTTGGGAGCGCTTCGATACGCTCTGGTATCTGCGGATCGCCGCGCGTGGATATGATCTGCCCGCGGGAGTGATTTTCTATCCGCTCTACCCTGCGGCGGTTCGGGTGACGAGTTGGTTGATGCCCGCGATGGCAGCGGCGCTTCTGGTCTCGACCGTGGCGGCGTTTTTTTCATTCTGGGGACTGCTTCGCCTGGCGGGCGAACTATCTGCGGACGAACTATCTGAGGTGGGAAGACTGCGCATGCTGCTGCTGTTCTGCGCGTGGCCGACCAGTTTTGTGCTCTTCGCCGGCTACGCGGACTCCTTGACGCTTGCGCTGGTGCTGTGGGCCGTCGTCTTTGGGCGCGAAGCACGGTGGGAAGCGGCGACCGTTTGCGGGCTGCTCGCGGGATCGGCGCGGCCAACGGGTGTGGTGGTTTTCATCCCGCTCGCGGTGATGGCGGTGCGCAGCCGGCAAGCCCGCTCGCTGGTGGTGGCATTGACGCCTCTCGGATTGCTTGGCTATTGGTGTTGGCTGCGCTGGTCGGGGCGACCTTCCGTGGTGGAAGCTTACCGGCTCTATCAAGGCATGACGATGGCGCCGCCGTGGAGGGGTGTGGCGGAAGCCGTGCGGTTGATTGTGACCGGGCACGACGCTCTGCTGGCCATCAAACTGGGACTGGTGATTCTGTTCGCGGTCATCAGCTTGCGGCGCGGAGTGCGAATCGAAGTGCGAATCGAAGACAAGGCGTTCGTGCTGGCGGTGGTCCTGCAAATGCTGATGTACACGGGGCGTCCGCTGCTGGGGACAGCGCGCTATCTGCTTATGGTGTATCCCGCGTTTCTGGTTTGCGGCGGCTACGCCGAGCGTTGGAATGGAAGGCAGCTCACCTTCTACGTCACAGCGCTTGGTTTCCTCAACCTAGCTTGGATGTGGGCTTTTCTGAGCTGGTCGTTGGTTTTGTAGAGCTGGATTTGGATCCCTGGATCGCAGACTAAACGACGGGCACGCCGTGCGGCTTCACGTGCTCGCGAATGAACTTCACGATGTCGTCCATCGGAGTGCCGGGCTGGAAGATGGCCGCCACGCCGAGTTTCTTGAGGCCTTCGATATCCTGATCGGGGATGATGCCTCCGACCACCACCAACACGTCGTCCATTTTATTCTGCTGCAGCAGGCCCATCACGCGCGGAACGATGGCGTTGTGCGCGCCCGAGAGAATCGACAGTCCGATGACCTGCACGTCTTCCTGCAGAGAGGCGTTGACGATCATCTCAGGCGTCTGGCGCAGGCCGGTATAGATGACCTCCATGCCGGCGTCGCGAAGGGCGCGAGCAATCACCTTGACGCCGCGGTCGTGGCCGTCGAGGCCGGGCTTGGCTACTAAAACGCGGATTTTCGGGTCAGCCGACACCGAGATCATTTAACCACAGTGGACACAGAGGAGCACAGGGGGACGGGCGGGGACGCCCGTCTCTCTACATCGCCAGGTTACGGTTTCACCCCCAGTTGCCAGAACAGGAACGAGTACATATCGGTACTCTCTTCGATCTGCTTGGTGACTGGCTTGCCTTGGCCGTGTCCGGCTTTGATGTCGATGCGCAGCAGGATTGGTCTTTCTCTGCTGCCGCCGTTCTTGGCCTCAGATTGCATGAGAGCGGCCATTTTCTTGGCGTGCATGGGGTCGACGCGCGTATCGGTATCGCCCGTCATAAAGAGGATGGCGGGATACTCCACGCCCGGCTTTACGTGATGATAGGGCGAGTACGCATAGAGCCAGTCGAACTGCTTGGCATCCTCGGCAGAGCCGTACTCGGGAATCCAGAGCTTCGCGATTTGAAAATTCTGATAGCGCAGCATGTCGAGTAGCGGAACGGCGCACACCACGGCGCGGAACAGGTCGGGCCGCTGAGTAATCATCGCACCCATCAAGAGGCCGCCGTTCGATCCACCTTGAATCGCCAGGTGTTCTTTGTCGGTATATTTCTGTGCGATGAGATATTCGGCGGCGGCGATGAAGTCATCGAAGACGTTCTGTTTCTTTTCGAGCATGCCGGCGCGATGCCAGTCTTCTCCGAACTCGGCGCCGCCGCGCAGGTTGGCGACCGCGTAAACGCCACCGTGCTCCATCCAGAGATACATGCTGCGGCTGAAAGCCGGCGTCAACGAGATGTTGAAACCTCCGTATCCGGTCAGCAGCGTGGGGTTCTTGCCATTCTTCTCGACTCCCTTTTTACCGACGACAAACATCGGAATTTTCGTTCCGTCCTTCGAGTTGTACCAAACCTGCTCGACGTCGTAGGCGGAAGGATCGATGGAGGGCGCGTCCACTTTGGCCCAAAGCGCGCTCTTCACGCCGGCCAAATCGACGCGGTAAATCGAAGGTGGCACGGTGAAGGACTGGAATCCGAAAAAGATTTCGTTGCGGTCATAGCGGCCGGAGGCATCGAAAACGCTTCCGATCGCGGGAAGCGGAATGTCGGCGAGTTTCCTGCCGTCGAGCCCAAACAGCTTCAGTTCGGAAGTCGCATTGTGTTCGTACTGCAATAACAGCTTGCCGCCGGTAACGCTCGCGCTCTGCAGCACGGCGTCCGATTGCGGAACGATCTCCTTCCAGTTCTCCCGCCTCGCATTAGCCGCGTCGGCCACAAACACGCGATAGTGGGGGGCGTCTTCGTTGGTGGTGATATAGAGCTTGCCCTCAAAGAATTCGGCGCCGTAAAGGAAATCTTTGCCAGTCGTGATTTCGAGGGGAGGATTCTTCGACTGGACATCCTGCAAATACATCTCCGTCTTCGTCAAGCCGTCGCCAACATCAACCAGCAGCCACCGGTCATCTTCCGAGAGGTTGACGTTGGGCCACGACTGAGGGTCGAGGCCTTCTCCGAAAATCAGCGGGTCCTGTGCCGGATCGGCGCCGATCGTGTGATAGAACACGTGCCGGTTGTAGGCCTCCTGCCCTTTGGGAACGGCTCCTTTTCTGGGATAACGAGTGTAAAAAAATCCAGAATTGTCGCGCTTCCAGGCGAGACTGGCGGCCGATGTCCGCTCAATCGAATCGGGCAGAACTTTGCCGGTTGCGCTTTCGACGATATGGAGCGTGCTGTCTTCCGATCCGCTGGCGGATGTTCCGTACGCGACGTATTTGCCGTCTTCCGACGCATACCACCAATCGAGGGCGATCGTCCCGTCCGCCGCGAGTTTGTTGACGTCAACCAGCACCCGGTCTTTGTCGTTGAAGCCGCCGTTCACACCCTCGCGCACATAAAGAACAGGCTGGTCCTGGTTGCCCTCGCGGCGGGTGTGGAAGTAATACTTGCCACCCATCTGCGGAACTCCGACGGTGCCAATCTCCAGTAATTGCGAGAGACGCGCATTGATCTTGTCGCGTCCGGGGAGCGGGTCGAGGAGGAAGCGGGTGTAGCTGAGTTCCTGCTCGACGTAGAGCTTGGTTTCGGGATCGTCCGGATTTTCCAGGTAGCGGTAAGGATCGACGATTTTGTGTCCTTGGACAGTATCCTCAACCGGCGCAACCTTGGCCTTCGGGGGACCGGAAAGAACAGTGGAATCGCCGCCGCGAGAGTCCTCTGCAAAAACCAGGGCAACTGTGCCAGCAAGAAGAATCAGGAAAAAAGTCAGCAAACGTGAACCTCCTCGCATATAGACCTCACTCCTGTTGTGGACGAAACGCCGAAGACTAGGTTAGCAGAAACGTTGTACGCCCTTCGGGGTTGGGCTATATGAAGAGGGTTTGTGCAGGCAGACGGCGTCTGTCTAGCATTTCCTCTTCCCTCATTTCTGCCCGCGTCCACAGAAGCCACAGACGCGCGGCAGAGCCGACATCCCCTTCAGTTCGACACTGGGTGTGAGGTATTCGTCGCGAATCGGTTCATGCCTCATCAGGTCGGTGCTCAAGTACTTCTTGTTGTCGTCCGGAAATACGGTCACGACAACCGCATCGCCCAACATCTCCTGCACTTTCACGGCCGCCAGAAAATTACACCCGGACGAGATTCCGACTCCTAAGCCCAGCGTCGATGCCAGTTTCTGCGCCATCAGGATCGAATCGCCGTCGGACACAGCAATGACTCCATCCAACGCCGAGAGGTCAACGATCGGAGGAATGAATTCGTCCGAAATCCCCTGGATGCGATGTTTGCCGACCTTGTGCCCCGCGGAGAGCGTTGGGGACTCCGAAGGTTCTACGGGATGGACGCTGATCTCGGCATTCTTGCTTCGGAGAAATCGACCCACGCCCATTACTGTGCCGCCAGTGCCAACTCCGGCAACGAAAGCGTCGGGCACGCGTCCGGCAGCTTCCAGTTGCAGCCAAATCTCTGGCCCGGTGGTCGTCTCGTGCGCCTCGGCGTTGACATCGTTGGAAAACTGGCAGGGCAGAAACACGTCTCGATGACTGGCTTTGAATTCCTCCGCCATGTGAATGCTGCCCAGAAATCCGCCCTGCTCGTGGCTGACGGGTACGATCTCCGCGCCGTAGCTCGCGATCAAATCCTTGCGTTCGCGACTCATCCAGTCCGGCATGAAGATCTTGACGGGGTGGCCGAGAGCGCGGCCAATGGCAGCAAACGACATTCCGGTGTTGCCGCTGGTGGCCTCGGCGATCGTATCGCCGGAATGGAGTTGCCCGCTTCGATACGCCTCCCTCAGGATATGCAGCGCCATGCGATCCTTGATGCTGCCCGTCAGGTTAAGCTGCTCGGACTTGGCATAGATCACGCGTTGCTTGCCGCGAAATTCGAAGGGGATCTCCAGCAGTGGCGTATTTCCAACGATCTGCGAGAGCCCCGATAACCGAGCGCTGCTTGAAGTATCGAACGTTGGCGGTGAAGTCATCTCGGCTGCTCAACTTTCACTATGAGAAATCCATCGGGCCAGGCACCAACATACCACTTCGCGTTTGCTTTGAAGGTGCCGCTTGTCACAAACGTCGCTGGAACCAGACCCCTCCTGCTTACGTATATCAAAACAGGACGCGCGTCCGCGCTTTCATTTCCGGTCAAGGCGCGTCGAACCTTAAGATGTCATTTCGCGATCTCATCCAGGACGTTTTCCGGACACTCTGGGCGCACCGAGTGCGTACACTGCTGACCATGTTCGGGATTACCTGGGGGGTGGTCTCGATCGTCCTGATGGTCGCCGCCGGCGAGGGCCTGCGCGTCGGCCAGGCCAAGCAGGCCGAGACTCTGGGCCGCGACCTGATGATTGTCTTCCATGGCCGCACTAGCCTGCAGGCTGGCGGTATGCGGGCAGGCCGCTTGGTGCATTGGGTCGATTCCGATCTTCCTCATATCCAGGAAGAAGCCAGCGATTGTCAGTATGCGATCCCGGAGCTTGAACAGGACACGGTGCGTTCACACACAGCTTACAATGCGGCCGCGTTCACGGTCACCGGCTCGACCCCGGAGTTTGCCGAGATTCGCAGCCTCGGCGTCAGCGAGGGCCGCTTCTACGATCAAGATGACATCAGCGAAAGCCGGCGCGTGGCCTTCCTCGGTTCCGACGCGAAGAAGCAGTTGTTCGGCAGCCGTCCCGCCGTCGGGCAGTTCGTCTACCTCAACGACATCCCCTTCACCGTGGTCGGCGTGATGTCGTCCAAGAAGCAGGACTCCAGTTATGACGGGTGGGACATCAACAAGATCTTCATCCCTTTCTCTGCCATGCGGCGCGACTTTCCCGACAAGCCTCCGGGCACGTCCCAGACTTTCGACCAATTGCTGGTCGTCCCGCGCTCGGTCGAGCACCACGAAGCTTGCAAGGGAGAAATCAGACGGGTGTTGGGAAGATTGCATGACTTCGATCCCAGCGATAAAGAAGCCTGCCCCATCTGGGACACTATCCAGGAAGCAAAAGCCTTTCGCACCATGACCGACGGCATGAAGTACTTTCTGGGAGCGGTAGGCATCGTAACTTTGTTCCTTGGCGGCCTCGGCGTCATGAATGTGATGCTGGTCGCGGTTCGCGAACGCACCCGCGAGATCGGAGTCCGCAAAGCCATCGGCGCTCCGGCGCACAGCATAATGCGGCAGTTCTTCCTGGAAGCAGTCATCGTCGCGCTGGTCAGCGGCGGCGCCGGTCTGCTAGTCGCATTCGGCCTATGCGCGCTGGTCAATCTGCTGCCGATGCCGGAGTTCTTCGCCGGCCTGCTGCCGACATGGCAGACGGGAATGGTGGCCATGGCAGTTCTCGGAACCATCGCCATCCTTTCGGCCGTGTATCCGGCCCGCCGCGCCGCCGCGATTGATCCCATCGAAGCCTTGCGCCATGAGGCGGGCGGCTAGCATGATTTATCAGATCCTCAGCGAAGCCTGGCTTGCGCTGCGGCGCAACCGCACGCGCAGTGCGCTCACCATGCTCGGCATCGTATGGGGAATCGCCACCGTCACCCTGCTGATCGCCTATGGCGGCAGCTTCCGCGAAATTCTGGTCGGTGGCTTCGACGCCTTCGGCAAGGGCGCGGTCATCTGCTGGCCACAGCAGACCAGCGAACAGCCCGGCGGTCAGCGCGCCGGCAAGAAGGTCGTCCTCGAGCAGGCCGACCTGGACATGATCAAGGAGACCGCCAACTATGTGCGTCACGCGTGCCTCGAGACCGTGCGGCGTCCTGGCATCGCCTACGGAAACCGCATGGTCGGCACTGCGCCCGTTCGCGGCGTTTGCCCGGAATACGGCGACATGCGCAACGAACAGCCGTCGGAAGGGCGCTGGATCAACTCTCTCGATGAACTCGAACGCCGCCGCGTCGTATTCCTGGGAGCGCGTGTGCGCGAGCAGTTATTCGGCGGACGCCCCGCCGTGGGCGAGACGGTCGAAATTGCGGGAGTGCGGTTTACCGTGATCGGCACCATGGATCGGAAGATCCAGTTGAGCAACTATTTCTCCAGCGATGACGAGTCGACGTGGATTCCCTACTTCGCGGCGAGCGATCTTTGGAACGCTAAGTACGGCGACGTGCTGGTGTTTGAACCCATCGCGCCGCAGTACGAGGCGCGCGCCGAGGCACAGGTTCTGGCGGCGATCGCCACGCGCCAGCAATTCTCGCCCACCGACAAGAAAGCCATTCAAATGTTCGGCCGCGAAGAGTTCCGGCCCGTCATCAACGGCATCACCATCGGACTGCAAGTGCTGCTCATCTTCATCGGCATTCTGACGCTCGGCATCGGGGGCGTCGGCGTCATGAACATCATGCTCGTCTCGGTCGATGAGCGCATTCGGGAAATCGGCTTGCGGCGCGCGCTTGGCGCTCGGAAGTGGCATATCAAGGCGCAGTTTCTTGCCGAGACGCTGCTCATCATGCTGCTCGGCGGCGCCATCGGGATCGTGGTGTCCTACGTGGTCGCAGTTGCAGTCGGAACACTTCCTCTGATGGGTGCGCTCTTCGAGGACGATTCCGGCAAAGCCGACATCCACCTCAAAATTTCCTTCTTCACCGTCATGATTTCAACGCTGGTATTGCTGCTCGTCGGCGTGCTGAGCGCGCTGATTCCCGCGTCACGCGCCGCGAACCTGGATCCGGTCGAGGCTCTGCGCTACGAGTGATCGGCGGTGGCGGGCGCCCGGCTCTCCATCCGCTTCCAATAGCGGCGACGAGCATGAGTTATGAGCCGGGGACCTCGGCCCAGAATTTTCTATGCTGGACTCGTGCCTCTGAAATCCATTAAGTTTGAGAAGAGGATATTTTATGGCTGAGACGCCTTCTACAATGCTTCCGTTGGGCACCAGCGCGCCCAACTTCAACCTTCCGGATCCCAGTGGCAATTTGGTGTCGATAGCAGACTTCAAGGATGCGCCGGCCCTTCTGGTGGTGTTCATTTGCAATCACTGCCCTTATGTGAAGCACATCCAGAAGCAATTTGCTGCTCTCGCCAAGGAGTACCAGGCGCGGGGCGTAGGTGTCGTCGCCATCAGCTCGAACGATGTCGAGAACTATCCGGAGGACCGCCCTGAGAAGATGGGGGAAGAGAGTAAGCAGGCGGGCTACACCTTTCCCTATCTCTACGACGAAAGCCAGCAAGTGGCCAAGGCCTATCGAGCCGCTTGCACGCCCGATCTTTACCTCTTCGATCGAGACCATCGCCTCGTCTATCGGGGACAGTTCGATGACAGCCGGCCCGGTAACGGGCGCCCCGTCACCGGGGCCGATCTACGCACGGCTCTAGAAGCGGTGTTGGCCGGCCACGCGGTCCCCGGAGACCAACGGCCAAGTGTGGGCTGCAATATAAAGTGGAAGAGCTCCAAGGCACCCGATTATTCATCGAGTCGGTAGATTCAACGGGGGACTAGTCGACGAAAGGCCGTAGCGCTTCCACTATTGGCTTTGGACTTTTGCGGGCGGGCGCTTGAGGGCGGCGACGAGTTCCTGAAAATGAGGGTTCTGGCGGAGGTTTTTCAGATCGTCGTCGGTCATCAAGCCATCGGCATCTTTATATCCGCGATTGATGGCTTCCTGTAGATAACGAAGCGCGTCATCGGGATGGTGGGCAGCCACTGCCACACAGGCGAAGGCATACCACGCCGACCAACGATTCCCTTGCCCCGGGAAATTATCTCCCTTCTCGATCGCGTCCTGAAACAACTTGCTGGCTTCGGGGTAGCGATGATTGTAGGCGAGTGCTGTCCCGAGTAATTGCAGCGTATTCAGCGTATCGGAATGCTGCGGTCCCAGAGTACGAACCTGTGCTTCAAAGGCATCCCGAGCTGTCTTTTCGGCGTCCCCGTATCGGCCCTCCCTGATCAGTGTTCTGGCGAGGTCGGACTGGGACAGCAAGGTATCGGGGTTCTCAGGTCCAAGGACGCGAGCCTGAGTCTCCAGCGTTTCCCGTTGTAATTTCTCCGCTTCGTGGACATGGCCTTCCCGGAGAAGCACGTCTGCCAAGTTTAGTTTGGATATCAATGTATTCGCGTGTTCGGGACCCAGGGTTCGCAACCGAATCGCCAATGTCTCCCGGTGCAGTCTCTCTCCGTCCGCCAAGCGGCCTTCTACAATCAGAACGGTGGCAAGGTTTTCCATGGCGTCGGCGGTGATCGGGTGCTCGGGGCCCAGCACGCGCTGCTGCGCGGCCAAAACTTCGCGATCCAACTGCTCGGCTTCCGCGAGACGGCCCTCCGACTGAATTGTCAATGCCAGATTACCCATCGCTTTCAGCGTTTCAGGGTGATCCGGCCCCCAGACTCGTCGTTCGACATCGAGTAACTGACGATACTCCTGTTCCGCCTCGGCATAGCGGGCCTGATACCAGAGCGCACTGCTCAGGTTATTCATCGACTGCAAAGTTTGCGCACTCTCCGGGCCCAGCGTGCGCGTTCCGATCGCGATCACTTCGCGCTCCAGTTTCTCCTCCTCGTCGTAATGCCCCTGGTCTTGCACAGCGACCGCCAGATGATCCATGGTCTCGATGGTAAGCGGGTCGTCGGGTCCGAGAATGCGGCGCTCACTCGCCAGCGCCTGGCGCTCCAGTTTCTCTGCTTCGGCAGCATGTCCCTCGCGCTGCAGAATTGAAGCCAGCTGAGTCATCGACTCCAGCGTCTTCGGGTCCGCCGGTCCGAGGAGGCCCAAACGCGCATCCAGAGCGCGCTTTGCCAGTTCATGAGCGCGAGCGTACAGCCCCAGGTTCAAATAGGTGCGCGCCATGACTTGCATCATCTGCGATTGAACCTCGGGATCTTTAGTCAGGCCGGTTCCCATATCGTTTGAAGCCTTGTCGAGGATCTCTCGGGCCGTAACGCTGTTGCCGCGCGCCTGACTCGGATCGGACACCTTGAACATGCCGGTCATGAAATCGGTGATGCGGGTGGCGCGATCGCGTTCGCGGTTGGCGCGGTCACGCTCACGAGTAATCCGGAGCAACTCCACTGCTTGCAAGACGGAGAAAGCGGCCAGCAAGAGCACCAATCCAGCGGCCACACTGACGGCGACACGGTGCCGCCGGACATACTTTCGCAAGCGGTAGCCCGCGCTTGCCGGACGCGCCACGACGGCTTCATCGTTCAGATACCGGCGAATGTCGGCGGCCAGTTCCGAAGGCGCGCCATAGCGGCGAGCACGATCCTTCTCCAGCGCCTTCATCGTGATCCAGTCAAGATCGCCGCGCAGCAGGCTCACCAACTGTTTGGGCTCGGTGCCGCGCGCTTCAGCGGTCGAGGTCGAGGTATCCCGATCCGTGCCAACCTTGGTGCTGGGGCGCAGCGGTTCGTGCTCGCGCAACTCTCGGAGCAACTCGTCGAGCGGCCGGTTCTTATATTGTTTCGTGTCGAGCGGCGGCAAGCCCGTCAGCAGCACGTAGAGCACGACCCCCAGCGAGTACACGTCGGTGCGCGTGTCAATGTCCTGCATGTTGGAATCGGCCTGCTCCGGACTCATGTATCCGGGCGTCCCCACAAAATGTCCCAGTTGCGTGAACAGGGTCTCTCCGGCATCCTGAGGCGTGGTCGCCTTCGCCAGTCCGAAGTCGATGATCCGCGGCACAGGTTTGCCGTCCACTTCCACCACCAGAATGTTTGCCGGCTTCAGATCGCGATGGATGATGGCCTTCTGATGCGCGTGCTGCACGCCTTCGCAGGCCTGGATGAAAAGTTCAAGCCGATCCCTGATCTTGAGCTTCTTCTGATCGCAATACTCCGTAATCGGCAGCCCGGGCACGTACTCCATCACGAAGTACGGCTGGCCCTGTGGCGTCGTCCCAGCGTCAAACACCTTGGCGATGGCGGGATGATCCATGATCGCCAGCGATTGCCGCTCCGCTTGGAAGCGTTGCACGACCGCCTCGTCGTACATCCCAGCCTTGATCAGCTTCAGGGCAACTTGCCGCCGCACGGGAGAGTTCTGTTCGGCCAGCCAGACTTGTCCCATGCCGCCTTCACCAAGCTTGCGGACGAGTTGAAAGCGCTGGGCAAAGACCTGCCCGGCTTCCAAGGTATTCACCGTGTCCGTGCCTGGCAGCGACGATTGCAGAAAGCTGGAGCGGATGCCCTCGTCGGCCAACAAAAGAGACTCCAGTTCGGCGCGTAGAGCGTGGTCGGACGAGCAGGCCTGATCGAGAAACCGGGCACGCGGCTCGGGACCGAGTTGCATGGCCTGGTGCAGCAGTTCTTTGACGCGCTCCCAATGCTCGCTGGTCATAGCTCTGCGGTTCTGCTCATTTGACGATGCAGCCACACGCGGGCGGTCGCCCAGTCGCGGTCGACGGTGGCGCGCGAGACGCCCAGCACGTCGGATATCTCGGGAGCCGACAAGCCCCCGAAAAATTTCATCTCTACGATCTTTCCTTGTCGCTCATCGATGCGAGTCAACTCGTCCAGGGCACTATCCAACGCCAGGAGCTCAGCATCTCCGGTGACCGGCAGGGCAGCCAGATCCTCGAAGGCGATCCTGCATCCCCCGTCACGTTTGGCGGCTCGACGTTCGCGGGCATAATCCACGAGGATTTGACGCATGAGCCGCGAAGCAACCGCGACGAAATGGGCGCGGTTCTGCAGTTCCACCGGTTGGCCTCCCAGCAGCCGGAGGTAGGCCTCGTGGACCAGGGCTGTGCTTTGCAGGGTGTGATCCGACCGCTCGGATCGGAGGTGATAGTGCGCGAGGCGCCGCAACTCCTTGTAGACCAAAGGCACGAGAGCGCGAAGGGCCTTTTCGTCGCCCTGTTTCCAGTGACGCAAAAGCTCAGTGACCTGACCGGACTGATCTTCGGGCATGGGCGCCGGTTGCCGCTTTCCGGAGAAGTCAACAGCATATTCGCCCGCTCGACCGGTCGTCAATCGCCTTTGATTCTCGCGAGATGGCGAGATCGAGTCGCACTTCGCGGGCTGGATTAAGGTTTCTTTGTGGCCGGTGAGGCGTTTCGCTCGCGCTTTCCGCCTTACTGTATAAGGACGCGGGATTCAGTTGAAAGAGGTTCCGCGAAGCGTGCCGGTGGCAGCGGTTGGATTGTGGGGAAGCATTCCACCCGTTGCCACTTGGTTCCCCTACGGCGCAACCAGAAACCCAGGTCAAGGATCTTTGTGATGCACTCTCGACAAGAGCAGCCTCACGAATGAGGTCACGTCTCTCGCCACAAATCTCCTCAATAATCTTCTCGTTCTTCAATCACGAACGAAATCCGCCGCCGTCGCCGGTACGTCACTGGACGGTTGGTCGGCCAATCGCTGACGCTTTCGCAAACCATTCGTCGAACCACTCCAGCGTACGCAAGTTGCAGTCGTAGGAGTGGGCGGACTTTACGAATATGTGTCCTTCGTCCGGATAGACAACCAGCCTGGTGGGCACCTTCATGGTTTTGAGCGCGTGCCACCATTCCACCGATTGTTCCATCGGAACTTCACCGTCGCGATCGCCGACCAGGATCAGCGTAGGCGTCCGAACCGTTTTGACGAAGTGCATAGGGTCGCTCTTGGCATATACAGCGGGATCGTCGTAGACGGACGCTCCGAAAAACGGGATCATCCACTCGTCAATATCGTTCAGGCCGTAGTAACTGAGCCAGTCGGAGAGTCCGGCACCCGCGACCGCCGCGGCAAAACGCTGCGTCTGGGTCTCGGCCCACATGGTCATGAATCCGCCATAGCTGTGGCCGCGCATGCCGATGCGCCTGGCGTCGATCGGGTACTCTCCGGAGACGGCATCGACGCCAGCCATGATGTCGCGATAGTCCCCGCCGCCGAAATCCTTGACGTTGCCTTGCGTGAACGCCTCGCCTTGTCCGTAGCTGCCGCGCGGGTTTGGACATAAGACAAAGTACCCCATCGCCGATGCGGCTCCGGTTAAACCAGCATCCCAGTGAGACGTGCACGCCGAGGACGGTCCGCCGTGCACGCTGACTACGAGCGGATATGTCTTGCCGGGCGCGAAGTCCCTGGGAAGCAGAAGCCACCCTTGGACCCGCGTGCTTCCGTTCATCCAGTGAATATTGCGCATTGCGCCCCATGCGGGCTGGATGCCACTGTTCAAGTGGGTGATCTGTTTCCAGTGGCCGATCGGCCCCGCCCAGACTTCCGGTGGAGTATCGGCTGATTGGCGCACAACCGCAGTCACCGTTCCGTCGCGGGAGAGGGAGCCTCCTGGTTGCCACGCGTCCACGGTTGCCAATTCTTCGCCGGTCCAAAGTGTCTGCGGTTCGCCTCCGGTGGCGCTCACGCTGCCGAAGCCGGAATTCCCATCGACATTTTCGGCGAAAACGACGCGGTCGCGAGATGTCCACGCAACGGACGAAGGAGATGCGTTGAGATTTGGAGTGATATTCCGTGCCGTGCCGCCGTTGATTGGGCCGTCTTTCATTGGAATGATAGGAACGATGACGACATCGCCACCGGTGACGCCGGCGTCGCTCATGAGGCCTTCGAGGATGGCTACATTCTTGCCGTCGGGTGAGACGTGTGGGTCTTCGATCTGCCACTTGGGCGCGTAGATCTCGCGCATCTCGCCGGTTTGCGCATGGATGTGATAGAGCCGCGCGACCCACCAATTGGCGTCGCCGGAGCCGTGCGCCGCCGTGGCTACCCACGCCGCTCCGTCGGGAGTCCAGTCGTATTCATGGATGTACATGTCGGCGGGCGTGACTTGCGCCGCCTGGTTCGTGCTCAAGTTGATGGTTGTGAGGCGCTGCTCGTAGATCTGGTCGTCAATGACTCCCGCGAGGGGCGTCATCGGCTGTAGTGGGCCAGCCGCGCGGGGGAGGCCCTTAATAAAGAGGATCGCCAGGATTGCTCCGTCGGGAGAAAACCGAGGCGTCTGAGCATAGCCTTTTAATTCCGCCCGCTTTGCCGGAGCACTACCGTCGATGGCCGCGGTCCAAACTTGAGCTATGGGGACCTCCCCCGGCAAGTCAGCGAGAAATGCGAGTTGCTTGCTGTCGGCTGACCATGTGACCTCGCGCAGCGAAAGCTTGCCTTCCACGGAGATCGCTTGGAGAAGGCTAGAGCCGCAGCGTACCGGCGCCACGGTCAACTGCCCATCGACGATGTAGGCAACCCGATTTCCATCGGGAGAGAGTGCAACCTGCTCGATCTTTTTCGCGTGCGGCATGGAGTTGAGCACGACTGCGGCGTTAGAGCGCGCCGGATCCTGATCTTCTGCCCAAAGCGGAACGCAGTGGAGTAAAGCTGCGAACGCGGAGAGCAGCGCGACAAAAAGGACGTGAGACTTGGCCCCTGACTTCATGGCCGATGAGTATACAAGCAGTTCGCAGAATTGTCCGGCGCGCAGTGGCAGTAGATCGCGCTAACATTGTTCACCAGACCGGATGCCGGGCCTCGACTCGAGGACGCGAGAACGGCAACGAAAAAAGGAACTCATCAAAAAGGAACTCATCGACCATGAGAAGCATTCGCGATACCTTGTGCAAATGGACCCTGGCCTCAATCATTGCTGTGGTGACGATTGAGGCGATGTCATCTGGGCAGGTCCGGCCGCCAGCAGTGCCTTTGGTAGTGCACAACCCGTATTTCAGCATCTGGTCAATGGCGGACAAACTAACAGACCAAAACACAAAGCATTGGACGGGAGTTGAACAGCCACTCACAGGCATGTTACGCGTCGACGGCAGCGTGTATCGGTACAAGGGTGAGGGCCCATCGCCTGACGTGCCGCCCATGAAGCAGTTGTCGCTAAGAGTGGAAGCTACACGCACAATCTACGTTTTCGAAGCAGCCGGAGTGCAACTCGAGTTAACGTTCTTCACTCCGGCGTTTCCCGAAGATCTGGACATACTGTCGCGCCCCGTCACGTATCTCGCCTGGCATATTCATTCAATTGATGGAAAGAAACACGAGGTATCGGTTCTGCTGGACATCGATCCGCGCATCGCCGTCGACAGAGAATTTGAACCCGTGGTCTGGGGGCGTTTCCGCGCTGGAGCGCTCACCGTCCTCAGCGTGGGATCGCAAAGCAGCAAGTGCTCGCGCGCTCAGGAGATGACCTCCGTGTCGATTGGGGCTATTTCCATGTGGCAGTCCCGGATTCCCAGCACGCAGTTCTGGCGAATGCGTCCGGCGCGATGGAGAGTTTCCTGCGTTCCGGCACACTGCCCACGGCCGACAATCTCGATATGCCCACAGGGGCAGGCGACGCGGCCCACTTAGCCGTGCTCTTGCCCGCGAGCGTCACGCCGTCGAATGACGCGGAGACGCATGTGTTGCTGTCGTACACCCAAGGCTATGCGATTGAGTACATGCATCGCAGGTTGCGTGAGTTTTGGCAGAGGAATGGACAGACGACGGAACAGATGCTCGAAGCAGCAGAGACCCAGCACGCGGCGTTAGTGGAGCGAGGCAAGCGATTTGACGATGAACTTAGATCTGCTCTGGAACGTGCGGGAGGAAGAGAATATTCCGACCTTGCCATTCTCGCCTATCGCCAAACTCTCGCCGCCCATGCGCTGGTAGCCGACTTGGATGGCGCACCGCTGATGTTCCCAAAAGAAAACTTCAGCAACGGCTGTATTTCAACGGTTGACGTTCTCTATCCTTCGGCACCTTTCTTCTTGTTGATGAACGCGGCACTGTTGGAAGCACAGCTAAAACCAGTGTTGGATTATGCCATGTTGCCCCGATGGAAATTTCCTTTTGCGCCTCACGACCTCGGAACATTCCCCTTGGCCAATGGTCAGGTCTACGGTGGCGGCGAACGCACGGAAGACGATCAGATGCCGGTAGAGGAAAGCGGCAATCTACTTATCCTAGTGGCGGCCTTAGGGCGCGCGGAGGGGAACTGGCACGTGGCCGAACAATACTGGCCACTACTTATGAAGTGGGCTGATTATGTCGCACAAAAGGGATTGGATCCCGAGAACCAGCTCTCAACGGATGATTTCGCAGGCCATTTAGCTCACAACGCCAATCTTTCTATTAAAGCTATTGAAGGTCTAGGGGCCTATGCGGCCATGGCGCGGGGCTTGGGAAAAAAGGATGAGGCCGCAAAGTTCGACGCGCTCGCAAGGAAAATGGCTGGGGAGTGGGAGGTTATGGCGAAGGAGGGAGATCACTACAAGTTGGCTTTTGATGCGCCGGGAACCTGGAGCCAGAAGTATAACCTGGTGTGGGACCAACTTCTGGGATTGGGCCTATTCGATCCGAATGTGAAGCGGACAGAGTTGAGTTTCTACGCAAGACCTATCAATCAGTATGGCCTGCCGCTGGATAACCGGGAAGACTACACCAAGCTCGATTGGGAGATTTGGACGGCAACCCTGGCCGAGACTGCGAGCCAATTCCAATCGCTTATGGCGCCCATCGCAAAGTGGATGAACGAAACACCATCCCGTGTTCCACTGACGGATTGGTATGACACAAAATCCGGTAAACAAATGGCATTTCAAGCGAGGTCCGTGGTAGGTGGCGTATTTCTCAAAGCCCTTGCCGATACTGAAGTCGCAAGAGAGTGGCAAGCATTCCTTCGGCTAAAGTGAACGGACGCACGAAGATTGAGCTGGAGTTCGGAGATCCTTCAAGCCAGTCCGTCCAGGTGCACTGAAATCCCGATTTTGCCGCACCCCGATTCAAACTATTCATCACAAACACAATGTTCCTCGATCACAGCCGATCTCGACCGAGTCGGGTAGAGTTTGGTAAGTGGAAATTGAACCGAAACAGTTCTTGGCAGCGCTATCGGTCGGAGGAATATCGAGGGAAATCCTCTAGACTCTGCACTTCATGTTGTATCCACCTGAGGAGTCATGGATGTCGCAAGGCGCACCTTATCGCCTGACGCATGTCTTCCTATTGACGGAAAATCGCCTGCTTCGCGAAGCTCTGGTTCGCATCCTGTCCAAGCGAGTCGATGTGGCCGTGGTCGGTGCCGTCGCCTTTGCACCAACTGTTCTGGATCAATTGGCAACCAGCCAAGCAGAAGTAGTGCTGCTGGACTCTCCCGGCCTGGCTTTTCACGGTCCATGTCTGGTAGCGAGCATCCGTCGAGTGCTGGCACCTGCGAACATCGTCATGATAGGAATGGAACGCGACGAGACCACCTTCTTCCGTGCGGTACGCAGCGGCGTGATGGGATATGTGCTCAAAGACGCGTCTGCTATGGAGATTGTCCATGCGGTGCGTGCGGTTGGATCCGGTGAGGCAGTTTGTCCGTCCTGTTTCTCGCGGGTAATCGTCCAGTGCGCCGCACAGCAACTCGCCAGCACTCCTGAAGTCGCAGCCTTCCATCCTCAAGGACTCAGTCGCCGGGAACAACAACTAGTCGGACTAGTCGGATTCGGACTAACGAACAAGGAAATCGCCGCCCGGCTCAATCTCTCAGAACGTACGGTCAAGAACCATTTTCAACGTATTTTCCGCAAGGCAGGTGTACACGATCGGATGGCGATGATCGAACGTTGCCAGCCTAGGGAAGCAACAAATATTTAAGACCCTCCATCCACTCGCGTCCGAAAACGACCTAATCGGAGATTCCTAGGGCTCAATCGCTCAATCACTGTCGGCCGCTCGTTGCGACTCATTGGCAGTCGATTAGTACCTGTAAGAGTCTTGTGAGCACGTTGGGCTAGGCCCACATTGGTATTTGCTTAAGGGCTACCGACCAAGGTAAGAAGTGCATAGTTGAGGATGCTACATCTTGTAGCGTATACGAGTTCTGGTCGCAAACCAGCCGCGCTTGATGCGGGAACTCGTGTTGGCTACCATTGCCGACCAACCTGACATCGATGTTGTCGGCGAAGTGGGCAATGCGAGCGAACTAACCGCGGCGATCGAAGAATCTCAGCCCGATGCGCTGATTCTGGAGCTTGGTGAGTTCGAGAAGGGGAGAGCCCAATGTGGGTTTCTGCTCGGCCGGTATCCGCACATGCGGATTCTTGCGCTTGCGCCGGAGGAGAATCGCGGCACAATTTATTGGGCAATTGTAGATGTGCGCATGAAACCCCTGGAGAGTTCGGAATCTGGGATCCTGAGCGCCCTGCGCGAACGCCCATCGCTGGTGGGGACGCTTCACAGTTAGCCAGTCAGCTAGTTTGTTACATAACTACATGATTCAACGCGGCTTGCAGTCATTTATTGAATGTAACTGAGATGGCGGAGCCACAGTCCGGAGCGGAAGCGGTGCTGGAGAACACACCTTCAAACTACGAATCGCCAGGGAACGGAATCCCGGGCAAGGCTTTGGCCTCTATCGAAGAGCTTTTACCGCACGCGCAGTGGTACGCGATTTCCGTTCGTCCGAGGCACGAGAAGCTGGTGGCCCGATATCTCGAATACCGGGGATTGAACTACTTTCTTCCCGTCTACCGCAGCGTGCGCCGCTGGAAGGATCGCCGTAAGGAATTGGACATGGCTTTATTCCCAGGCTATGTCTTCGTAAACCTGAATCTTCGAGACCGTTTGGGTGTTCTGCAGGCCCCTGGGGTCGTGCAATTTGTGACGTTTCAGGGCCAGCCCGCTGCGGTTCCGGATGCTGAGATCCGCGCGCTGGAATCGAGTATGTCCCTGCGCCCGCAACCTCATCCCTACCTGTGCCAAGGCGCAAGAGTTCGCGTCAAGCGTGGGCTTCTGGTGGGTGTGGAAGGAATCATGATCCGCCGCAAAGAACGCTTCCGCCTGGTGCTCTCGATCGATCTGATCATGCGATCGGTGGTGCTTGAGGTGGATGAAGCCGACGTCGAACCCTTCTGAAGACATCGTGGCAATTGGATCGAACTCAATTCCCGCTGCGCGCTAGAGAAACCCCGATATGTTCTTGAAGAACCACCAACCCTTGAAGAAGAGCATCGCTTGTCTTGCCTGGACGTTCTTGTTCTGCGCGGCTGCCTATGGTCAGCAGGAATCAAGGCACGGCGCGGCGCCAGCACCGGCCAGAGAAACCGCCGCGCGTGTGCCTGGCAATCCTCCGAACATCGTCTCGGACAACCTTGACCGGGTGGCGGCTTCCGCCGAACAGATTCTCGAGGTCGTGAATAGAGAGGCTGGTCTGATGGTCGAGTTCAAGCGTCTTCTTGCCCAGGACGCGGGAACCAGCGGACAGATACTGGAAGAGTCTGATCTGACTGATGTCGCGGTAGCCGAACGCCTGCGGTCGGAGTTGCGTGCGCGCGTGCTCGCCACCCACCTCCTGCAGCGGTACGGCTATCTCGTGCCGCGAGTAAATCCGGACTCCGACCTCGCGGCCGAGCAAAAACTGGTGCGCCAGGACCGGGCGCAGATGATGGCGCGCGCCGCCGAACGCCGCGACGGTCTAGTGGAGAATTCGGGCGCTGGCCGCAACGCCGCATGCGATGCGCAGAGCGCAGAGGATTGCGGGCTCTCGCCCGCTCTCCCGGAGGATCGTGAAAGTTTGCCGTCGAACCCGGGGCGACAGCTGGAGGCGCCGCGTTCGTCTGCGCCCCTGCAACGGACCGAGGATAGTTCACCGCGCCCGATGACAAGTCCGGATGACAGCGGCCCTTCGCCGGACCAGCACCCGGGAAATCCGGTCACTGCGGGGGCGCCCGAGACTATGCTCACGGCGGCGCGCCTTGACGTCAATCCAGCGCCGAGCTGGAGTCCGCGCATGACCGGGAACGGGAGTGGGGAGAATCCTGCGCTTCCATCCGCCAGCGAGGCAGATCTACAGTCGCGGTCCGGGACACAGCGGGATCAATCATCGAGCGGCGCCGAGACGCCGCGGGCCGGGCGGCGCTCGGAGCCGCAATCGCTTCTCCTGGACCTGAAGATCCTAGCTCTCACCCTGTGGAGAGTGCTCAAGGCGGAGGGAGTGCAACACTAGGTCACCATTCGCTCCTCATTCGATTCCTGGGACGGGGGATCCTCCGACTTGAGATCCGGCCCGCCCGGTGCCGGAAATCGCCGCGCCTTTCCATCCCGGCTCATGAAAATTGCGCCATCTGCTAAAGGAAATACCCACAAATGACGATCAATCAAAGAACAACAGTTCACCACTAAGGAAGTGTCCTAGTCGGACTATGAGAAAAATTAGCGAGAAGTCCGCGGCGCTATTCCGTTGCCGGTCTCTGTTGGTGCTCGTATCGCAAATTGCTCTGATCCTCTGCTCTCTGGTATGCGCCTGGCTCCTGCGCTTCGAGTTCCGGCTGCCGGACTCGAGCCAACTGTGGACGGCGGCTCCCATACTCATCATGGTTCGCCTGGCGGTCATGCCCTTCTTCAATCTTATGCATGGCTGGTGGCGACACACCGGGATGAGCGATGCGGTGGATGTTTTGAAAGCCGTGGTCGCCGGTTCGTTTGCGTTCCTCCTTATCGTGCGCTATGGCTTGGGGCTGAAAGGCTTTCCCCTATCCATTTATGCTTTGGAGGCATTGATCACCTTTACTCTGCTGACCGGCGTGCGCGTACTCTCACGCCTGCTGGCGGAAACCGTGCGGCGAGACTCGACCTCGAAACGCCTAATCCTGGTGGGTGCGGGATATGCTGCCCAGATGATCATTCGCGAAATCCAGGAAGTGGAAACCGGCTATAAGGTAATCGGCTGCGTCGATGACAATCCCCTGAAGAAAGGGCTGCGAGTTCTGGGCGTACCTGTGCTGGGCCCGGTCGAGGTTCTGGCAAAAGTGGTCGGCCAGCAGAGAATCGACGAAGTCCTGATTGCGATTCCCTCGGCTACTCAGGACCAGATGTGCCGCCTGGTGGCGATCTGCAAGGAATCGGGCAGTGCCTTCCGGACCGTCCCGGCAATGGCGGAATTGATCGCCGGTCGAGTCACCCTGCAGCAGGTTCGGGAAGTTTCACTCACGGATCTGTTGGGACGCATCCCCGTCGACCTCGACCTGGAATCGGTGCGTGAACATATTCGGGATCGCGTGGTCATGGTCACCGGCGCCGCGGGGTCGATTGGCTCCGAACTATGCCGGCAAATCAGAACCTACAAACCGAAACTGCTCTTGTGTCTCGACCAGAATGAAAACGGGATCTTTTACTTGCAGCATCAGCTTGCCCAGGACGACGGCGACGACAACAACGGTGTTAACGATCGCAAGGTATTCTGTGTCGCCGACTTCTCGAACCCGGAGCGCATGCGCAGAGTATTCCAGACCTACAGGGTCGAGATCGTGTTCCATGCCGCGGCGTACAAGCACGTGCCGGTTATGGAATCTAATGTGGATGAGGCCGTCAGCAACAACGTCTTCGGCCTGCTGGCATTGTTGAACGTGGCCGAGAGTTCCAACTGCTCGACCTTTGTAATGATTTCGTCCGACAAAGCCGTGAACCCGGCGAACGTTATGGGCTGCACCAAGCGGGTGGGAGAATTGATTCTCGCCGCCTGGCCTGGAAAACGGATGCGCTGCGTGTCGGTCCGCTTCGGCAATGTCCTCGGATCGAACGGCAGCGTGCTTCCGCTTTTCCAGGAACAGATTCGTCAGAACCAGCCCATCACCATCACGCATCCGGAAATAACCCGGTTCTTTATGACCATTTCCGAGGCCGTCAGTCTGGTATTGCAGGCCTATGCCATCGGGCGCAACGGCGACATCATGGTGCTCGATATGGGAAAGCCGGTGCGGATCGCGGACCTGGCGAAAACTCTGCTTCGCCTTTCCGGAAAATCCGGCCAGGAATTTAGGTTCATCGGCCTCCGTCCGGGCGAAAAACTTTTCGAAGAGCTCTTCTATCCCGATGAGCGGGTCTTGCCCAGCGCCTGTGAAAAGATAGCCTGTACCGAAAGTGTCCGGCTCTCATGGCCGGCATTGAAACGTGGGCTTGACCAGCTCTACGCCGCCATGTCGCTCGGCAAGCGAGACTTCATCCTGGCCCAACTCAAGCAGATCGTGCCGCAGTTCACCTATGCGAGTTCAGATCGGCTCGGAAGCACGGAAAACGTACCGTTAAGGCCGAGCGGGGCAGATGCGCGCCAGGAAGGCCCAATGCTCCTGGATATTCCGGTATTGCCCTATCGAACCTGGCCGGCGAAATCTTTATCGGGGCCTCCAGCCGGCGGCGGTCCTGGGGACTGATTCCGTTCTGTCAGCGTCAGTCATGGTCACCCCGCCCAGTACTTGTACGTACAATGTTCCACGTGGAACACGGCAAATATGTATGTTGCGAAAACGCGGCAGAGAAGTCTTAGGGCGAAACGCGATTCCATGGGCATATTGAGACTCTTCTTTCTTGTTACTTTCGAGTGATCGCCTCTCGCGTCATCCGACCGTCAACCATTCGCCAAATACCCAACGGATTATCGTCTCTCAATTCCTCGGGCAACGCGTGATTCGGGAAACCCTGATAACACACCGCGCGTGTGAAACGAAAAATCGCCTGGCTTCCCACCGATGTTGAACGGCCATCCGACGTGGAAGGATACGGGCCGCCATGAACCATCGCGTGGCAAACCTCCACGCCCGTGGGGAAAGCATTCAGCACGAGACGCCCCACCTTGCGCTCAAGAATCGCAATCAAGTCCGAAAACTCGCGGAGGTCCTGGTCAGTTCCGTGAATTGTCGCGGTCAGGTGTCCTTCGAGACCGCGGGCAATCGTGAGCATTGCTTCGTGACTCGCTTCGCGGACGAGCAGCGTGGTCGGTCCGAATATCTCTTCTTCCAGGTCAGGTTTCTCCAGGAATGCGGCGGCGTCCGTCTCGAACAGCACTGAAGCCGCGGAAAAGGCTGCTCCCGGTGCAGGTTCCTGAGCTTCCGCAACGACCGCAGCCGCGCCCGAACTTCGGCTCTTCACCGAGGATCGGTAGGACGAGTGAATGGCGGCAGTCAGCAGTTTGAACTCGGGCGAAACCGTAACAAGTTCCCGCACGCGGTTTCGGAATACGCTGTCATCAGTCCCATGCGGAAGGAAGACCATGCCAGGCTTCGTGCAGAACTGGCCAGCACCCAGCGTAAAAGAACCGTGCAGCCCTTCGGCAATTGCTTCGCCGCGGTCACGCAACGCACCGGGAAGAACGAAGACAGGATTGGTGCTGCTCATTTCAGCGAAGAACGGGATCGGTTCCGGCCGAGACGAACAGAGATCCATCAGCGCTCTGCCAGCGGCGCGAGAGCCTGTAAAGCCACCCGCCTTCACCAGCGGATGTTTCACCAGCGCAGACCCTATGCGCGAACCCGGACCGAACAGTAGCGAGAAGGCGCCTTCGGGTAGTCCGCATTCGCGAACACTCTCTCGCACAGCGTGTCCGACAAGTTCGCCGGTGCCGGGATGGGCCGCGTGGCATTTGACGATGACTGGATTCCCCGCCGCAAATGCGGATGCAGTGTCGCCTCCAGCGACTGAAAACGCCAACGGGAAGTTGCTGGCGCCGAACACAACCACGGGGCCGAGTGGACGCAAAAGAGAGCGGACGTCGGGTTTAGGAAGCGGCTTGCGTTCCGGATCGGCCCGGTCAATCCGCGCTGCCAGCCACGAGCCTTCTTCGACAACTTGAGCGAAAAGCCGAAGCTGACCGCACGTGCGTGCCGTTTCACCCTGTAAGCGACCTTTGGGTAGCGCGGTTTCCGACTCGGCTCGTTCAATGATGTCGACGGCTCTAGCTTCGATCTTCTCGGCAATCTTGCTCAGAAAGATGCCCTTGTCTTTTCCGGATACCCGGCTGAACACGGGGAACGCTTCCACGGCAAGGTGCACAGCGGTTTCAACTTCGGTGTCGTTCGCCACGAAGAATCCCGGCTGCAGACGTCCGCCCGTCGCCGGATTCGTCGCATAGAACGTTTCCGTTCCTGCCACCCCGTTGCGCGATCCGATCATCGACTTACCTGTCAGATTTCCCATATGCGATCCACGTCACTTTTCATTGGGTAAGGCGTAGGTAATACTCTGCACTTGTGGACGAGTCTTCAAGGCTTCCCGGATAATCTTCAGGTTCTGTTCCAGTTCCTCGCCGACCAACTCAAGCCGCGGCGGGCGCACATAAGCGCTGCCCATACCGAACTCAGCTTGCACGAGTTTGACAAGTTGGACGAAATTGGGCACCGTGTCCATGCGAAGCAAGGGAAGAAACCAGCGATACAACTCGAAGGCCTTCTCGCTTTCTCCATTCGTACCGTAGTTGAATAGATCAACGGATTCGCGCGGCAGGGCATTGGCGAGCCCCGCAACCCAACCCGTCGCGCCGACTCCGATGGCTTCGAGCACCGCATCATCCACACCCACCGATATTTCCATTCGGCGATCCAGAAGTACGCGGATTGCAGTAACGCGCCGCGCATCGGTGCTCGACTCCTTCACGGCCTCGAGGTTTTCATAATCTTCGGCTAGTTCCCTAATCTGTTCAGGCAGGAAGTCCGTTCCATAAGCGACGGGGTTGTTGTAGAGCATGCAAGAAAGTGGTGTCGCCGCAAAAACTGCGCCGACGTGTGCTTTCATCTCACGCCAATTGCCCCGGTAGACATAAGGAGGCAAAGCCATGAGACCGTCACAGCCGATGGAAGCGGCCTTTCCCGCCAGCGCGACTGCTTCTGCCGTGCTTAAAGCAGAGATCGCCGCTACGACCACACCGCGGCCGCGAACGGCACCAACGCAGGTGCGCAGGATCTCGACTTTCTCGTCAAATGACAGTGTCGCGCCCTCGCCCAGTGAACCTAGGGCCACAATCCCCGCACATCCGTTGTCAAGCAGCCAACGGCAATGACCCTCCATGAATTCATAATCGACTTTGAGGTCTTCGGTAAAACTGGTTGTAATTGCGGGGGTAACACCCTTCCAGTTCATTTAGAACCTCCTAGAACTTCAGCGTATTCCGACCGCGGTCCTGATGCAGAAACCGCCAGACTCTCCACGCGCACCGGCAAAATCGGCGGACGAACAGATTCGGAGTTCCAGTTAAAGAGAAACTGCACCGCTGGGCCGCAGACTCGGCCCTGGCAAGGCCCCATGCCACAACGCGTGTGGAGTTTGGCCGATCGCCACGACGCGTACCGATCGAGGCGGGAATACCGAACGTCTTCGCAACGGCAGACGACGGTGTCTGGAGATGGAAGCGACGACAGTTCGTGACGGAGGCGAAACGCATGATCGAGTGCGTGCGCAAATGCGCGGTGCTTTGCACGCTCCCGGAATCGTCGCTTTGCCTCGTCCACGCGCCCCACGGCAGCAAGGCCTGCAATCTCGCCTTCCACGATGGATAACTCGACACCACCAACGCCCGTAGGCTCCCCGGCGCATAGGATATTGGGCACTGCTGTCTGCTGGAGATCATCCACTTCCACGCAGCCATTTCGAATTCGGCAGCCCAGCAGCATCGGCAATTCGAGATTGGGAACCAGATGAAAACCACACGCCAGGTAATCACAAGGTATGGCCTTGGTCTCACCTTTGCTGCGGATCACGGCATACTCCAACGCAGTCCCCCCATGAGCACTTACGACCCAGGCATTCGTCAGGAACTTCACGCCCGCAAGTTGTCGACTCAATCGGAGCCCTTGACGGATCTTGCCAGGCTGCTGCAACAGGGAACATCCGAAGCCCAGCAAGTTCGTCCACGAAGCTTGCTCGCAAATAACCATGATCTCCGCTCCACGCTCCCGCAGATGAGCAGCGACCGCCGGCAGCAACGGGCCAGTTCCGGAGATCACAACGCGCCTTCCGCGAATGGGCAAGCCTGATTTCACCATTGCCTGCAAACCGCCGACTCCGATAACGTTTTGCAGCGTCCATCCGAGGAAAGGCAGAAATCTCTCGCGCGCCCCAGTTGCGAGAATCAACTTGCTATACGCCAGAACGTGTACGGCTGTTTCGGCCTCAGCAAGTAGAACGCGCGGCCGCGGCAGATCAAAAACAGAAGCCCCGCAAATTACGGCGACGCCTCTGGCTTTCAGCCGTGCCAGCCACATGGAGGCGTCGCTTCCAGCAGCGTCTTGGTCGGCGCCCCTCCAGATCTGTCCTCCGAGTTTCGGGTTGTCGTCTACGATTCCAACCGTGGCACTCGCTTCTGCTGCCCGAGCGGCGGCTGCCAACCCGGCTGGTCCTCCGCCGACGACGAGAACTTCGAATTGGTGGCACACTTCCCTACTCATCGGTCCGGACTTCCATTCCTGGCGCGCACAGCGTTCGACAACTGCGGACATGTGGTATTCCATTGATCGCGGCGCGGCATTCGAAGCAAGTCCCCATCCCGCACAAAGGACTCCGGGGCTCGCCGGTCACCGAGATCCGGCAAGCCGTGCCAGCCTGCAGAATTGCGGCCGCGACACTCGATCCTTCTGGAACCACTACCTGAGTTCCATTGATCGTTACTGTGATTTCATTTGCCATGCGCAACCACTTCAGCCATGCGGGATGGAAGGTACGGATCAATCGCGATCTGTGATTTCCTCCCCGCGATCTGGTCGGCCAGCAGAACGCCGGTCGCCAGTGAAGTTGTGATCCCCAGCCCTTCATGCCCAGTCGCCAGGAACAAAGACTCATCTCCCGGCCACGGACCGATCAGGGGAAGCTTGTCTGGTGTTGCAGCCCGGAATCCAGTCCACGCGCGGATCGACGAGACTTGCGCCAGCCCGGGCATGTATTCCTCAGCGCGCGTCAACATGCGCGAAAGAATCTCGTGATCCACTTCCTCGTGTTCTGCCCCGTACTGCCGCGAAGACCCGATGAGAACCTGGCCGGTTCGACGAGGCTGGACATTGAAGGCCACGGAATCCTTGTGCAGTGCGCTCGCGCTTTTCAGGTAGCCCAGTTCGACGAGTTGATGCCGGATGAAACCCGGGTAGCGATCGGTGATTACCAGATGTCCTTTTCTTTTTCTTACCTCGAGACCTGGGGTGAGTTGCGGAGAGCACGCGCCGGCCGCGTTTACAACAAACTTCGCGGTGAAACGCGAGCCGTCGGCGAGCTCGGCTTTGCCCTGTCCCATTTGCGTTACCGGACTTCCAAGAATGAGGTCGGCTCCATGTTCTTGGGCTCGCTCGATCAGGAACCGGGCCGCGCAGGGCGCATACAGTACGGCATCTTCGGATACGAGAAGGCCGCCTGCCATCGGGCGCAGGTTCGGCTCAAGCCGCTGTAGCGAAGGGGAATCAAGGACTTCTGTCGGAACTCCGCGCTTGCCATAGTATTCGTGCTTGCTTCGCACTTCCGCCATTTCTTCGTCATCGGCCGCCACCCAGATCGTGCCGCACCGATCGTATTCGACATCTGTGGGGAGTTCGGACCGCAGGTCCTGCCAGAGAGTTTGCGAGTAGCGAGTCAGTGCAAACTGGGCCTCTGAGTCGTCCATCACCACGATGTGACCCATGCCCGCCGCAGTCGCCCCTCCTCCCACCATCTCGCGATCAACGATGGCAACCCTCAAGCCACGGCGTGCGAACTCATATGCGCAGGCGGCGCCGACGATTCCAGCGCCCACTACTACGACGTCATGACGGCCGCCATTCATGCCCGAATTCCCATGCAGAACGGGTCGCGGGGATCAAGCACGAGATCGGCTTCTGCGCTCAGGAAAGCAGTGCCTCGAATGTTCGGATAGATCTTCCCATCGCGAACGGAAATGCTGCCTTCAAACACACTGCCGATGATGCTTTCTTGCCGCCATATTTCACCTTCGCGGATCTTTCCATCGGCATACAGGCAGGCCAGCTTCGCACTGGTTCCGGTGCCGCATGGAGAGCGGTCATAGGCTTTGCCGGGACAGAGCACGAAATTCTTGCTGTTTACCCCGGGAGTTTGTGAAGGGCCAAAAAGCTCTACGTGATCGATCTCTCTTCCATCATCCCCGGTGATTCCGGCGTCGCGCAGTGCCTGCCGGATTGCCCACGTAAACTCCGTGAGCCTCTCCAGGTTACTGAGCATGAGTTGCTGCTGATGATCGTGAACCAGGAAGAACCAGTTCCCCCCCCAAGCCACGTCTCCCCGCACACAACCATAGCCGGGCACGCTTACCGGGACGTTGGCCGCAGTGCGATAGCTGGCGACATTGCTGACGGTAATCTCCCCGCCCTCCTCGCGGCAAACCCGCACGATGCCAACCGGCGTTTGGATGTTGCAGGAACCGACTCCCATCCTGCCCATGTAGGCAAGTGTGGTGGCAACGCCAATCGTGCCGTGCCCGCACATCCCGAGGTAGCCCACATTGTTAAAGAAGATCACGCCAGCCAAGCAGTCCGGATCAACGGGATCGCAGAGAAGCGCGCCCACCATGACGTCGGACCCGCGCGGTTCGTTGACGACCGCCGAGCGAAAATCGTCGTGGAACTGGCGAAAGCGTTCCAGACGCTCTACCAGAGGACCAGATCCGAGATCGGGTCCGCCGCTGACAACCACGCGCGTCGGCTCCCCGCCAGTGTGGGAATCGATGACGCGGACTCGACGCCATTCTCCGTCATTCATGGGATTCGCCTGTCATTTTCTTCTGAATAACTCGAACCGCCCGCCTACAGAGAACTGTCTATCGTTAATTGTAGGCAGGTCCTAAAAACATGCTTTATACGCATTGCAGCAATTCCGAGAAAGAAGGGCGGCCCGGTACAACGCATTTTATGACATCGAAGAGTTGTTTTCGATTCGATCCTTGCTCGAACCCGAGGTCCTCAAGCTCTCTGTTCCGCTTCTCACAGAGGAGGATTTTTCGAAAGCGCAATCGATTCTGGAACAGTACGTGAACGAACTGGCTCTTGACGATCATGTTGCCGGATGGGGCCATCTGAATTGGGGATTTCATGCCACGCTCTATTCATGTGCCCATCAACCCCGGTTCATGTCGATCATCCGGAACGTAAACAACAGTGGCGAGCGCTACACCCGACTTTAGTTGTATCTGACTCACGGCATCAAGCGCGCCAGTAAGGAGCACCATCAACTGCTGGACTTGTGTCGCAACCGCGACATACCGGTTACCGGCAAACTGCTCCGAGAACACATTCAGCATGCCGGACAGTCGCTGAAAGAGGCCCTCTACGAACGGCGGACGCTAGCGGAGAAGGCTTCGGGAAAAAACTGAAAGCGCCGCAGCGCTTGGCTCGGCATAACATCCACCAGGCCAGCGCAACACGGGCACACCGAGTTCCTTCAGATAGAATTCTGGGCGTACGACTCCGATCTCCGCATCTGCTCGCACGACTACGCGCCGCGCAACTGAGGACGCGGGCGCGGCCGCAAACATGCGTGCGGGGACCAGCGCCGCCGCTGACAGGACAATGACCACCAACCTGCCAGTGCCAACCGGGTCATGTCCTGCTCCAGCCTTTGTTCGCAACACGACCGACACCCTCACGGAGTGTTATCAGTTGATTTGCGGCTAGTTTGCTGTGAGTTTCATGCAGTCCGCTAGGCCAAAACACTTCGACATCAACCGAGGCGACGGGTCCGAGGCCAAAGTGTAAACGGTAATCGTTGCATGAGTAATAGCTGGACTGACCGACCACGGCCTGCACCTGTTTCTTGCCGCAGTAGTGCACAAGCACGCGAGCACCGATTGCACTTCGATTCGACTTGACGCCTTCCAGCTTCACTTTGATCCAATGCTGCTTCGGGTCAACATCGTTGCGTAGCAGCGACGGTGGCTCGTTCACATTCACGATCAGCACGTCCATGTCGCCGTCGTTATCGAAGTCCCCAAAAGCGCAACCGCGGCTGCTGTGGGAAGTCGTTATTCCCGTTCCTGCCTGCGTGCTCAGTTCTTCAAAGGTTCCGTCTCCGAGATTGCGAAATAGAATTCGCGGTGTTTTATAGGCATATTGCGGCAGTTTTCGCTCCACCTCCGGATAGACACTCCCGGTCATGACCAATACATCGGGATAGCCATCATTGTCGAAATCCACGAAACCTGTGCCCCAGCAGGTGTACCGGGTTTCGACTCCGACTTTCGCCGACCGCGTGACGTCTTCAAAATTGCCCTTCCCATCCCCCCGATAACAGCCCGCAGTATCGCCCGTAAAATGCGTTTTGAAGATATCAAGGTGTCCGTCAAGGTTGTAGTCACCAGGGCCGACACCCATTCCGGCTTGCTCCATACCCGCCGGCAGAAGCGAGAATGAGAAGTTTCCTTCGGCATCCGTCTTAAAGTCGCGGGTGATGCCTTTCTCAGCGGACTTTAGTGTGACATTGGCGTTCGCGACGCGCGCCCCGGAGGGGTCCGAGACCGAACCTGAGAACGATGCGGTGGAAGCAAGCGTCTGGCCGTGCGCTACCGGCAGAGCAACGATGAGCGAAAGGCTAGCTACGACCAAGCACAGAAAAGCGGGAACGTTCCGAAAATTGGGCATCGACGAGGCCCTCCTTGGTTGCCAACATCACAGTTAGCGGTAACTGTACCGAACTCTGCGGATTCTAGTATTAAAGGGGTGGGTCTTGTCAAGAACTTTCTTACGGCACGACAAAAGGATGAGAGCGGTAACTTAATCGCACCTGATGGCAGGGTTGGCCACTGATCAAAAGCGCAGGCCATTTTGATCGCGCTGTGAGAGCGTTCGCGTGCGTGGCAGCACACTGACGAATGATCGGCGATTCAACGGAAATCTACTTTGAGGTTCGAGCCTTTACTCTTTAGTTGCCACCTTCATAGTCGGCATGGACGGGGAGAGTCTGCACACGACGCATTCCCACGTGTAGCCGCCGAAAAGCCTAGAGCCAAAAACTCGATCTTTCAGCATCCTAGCGCGAGGCGCGGTCGAACATCACCCGAAGGGCGTAAGCATATTTGGCCGGAGTTTGACCGGGTAGTTGCACGTGCAGACCATCGGGACGCTGTTCGAAATGCAGCTTGGCATCGCCGCCCAACAAGACGACACTCTGCACCGGTTCACTGCCCACCGTGCGCGCGAGCGAGTGAATCACAGCTTCTCCGTTTGTCGGCCAAGCAAGTCCGATCGCGTATAGAACGTCACCCTTGCTCGTAAAACGAAAATCCTCAGGTGTGTAGTGCTCCGTGTCAGTGTCATGAAACGAGCCAGCCACCACTTTCGTCGGGCCCTCGCCATAAATTCTCCATGCGCGAGTTCCGTAAATCGCTTCTCCGTTGACATTGAGCCATTCGCCGACGTCAAGCAGTACACGCTGCACTTCGTCCGGGATGGTGCCGTCCGAACGAGGCCCGATGTTCATCAGTAGATTTCCGTTCTTGCTAACGATGTCTATCAGCTGATGAATCACAAACTCTGGCGATTTGAACGTGTCGTCTTTGATGTAGCCCCAGGACTTGTTGCTCACTGACGTATCGGTCTGCCAGTAAAGAGGGCGAATGTCACCGAGTTGGCCACGCTCCAGGTCAAGCACACCGGCGTGCTCCTGCATCGCGTAGTCCTTGTAGTTGATCACTCCGACGTGATCTCCATACTTCAAGGAACTGTTGTAGTAAAACGCGGCAAAGCGCGTAAGATTTGGCCGGATGGACGCTTGCCCGATCCACCAGTCGAAGTACACGATGTCGGGATGATATCTGTCGACCAGTTCCGCGCTCCGCGCGAGCCAATCGTCAGCCCATGCCGAGGAAACGTAGGTGAAGTCGCCGTCGAGAGGAGTGCCCCACTTATTGTTCAGCCACGTGTGCGCCGGGCCGTAGAAGGCCGCATATTGCGGGTCGTTAATGTCCGATGGGATAGCGCGGCCAACTCCGAGGAAGAAATTGTGCTCCACACGATGCGACGACAGGCCAAAATGCAAACCTTGCGCCCGCACTGCCTTGGCTAATTCTCCCGTGGTGTCGCGATGCGGACCCATCTTGGCCACGGTCCAGTCGCTTAGGCCGCTGTCGTACATGGCAAAACCATCGTGGTGCTCGGCGACCGGCACCACATACTTCGCGCCAGCCTTTTTGAACAACTCGGCCCAAGCCGCGGGATCGAAGTGTTCCGCCTTAAACATCGGGATGAAATCCTTATACCCAAACTTGTCTTGCGGGCCATAAGTAGCGACGTGGTGTTTATATTCTGAAGTTTCTTGGGTGTACATCAATCGCGGATACCACTCGTTGCCAAAAGCTGGGACCGAATAGACTCCCCAATGGATGAAAATGCCGAACTTGGCGTCCTTATACCATTCGGGGACGTTATATTTCTGTAAGGATTCCCAGTCGGGACGAAACGGGCCCTGGTTGTCCATGGTGTCGACTTCCTTCAGCAGGGCGGTACGTTGAGCATCGTATTTGCTGCTCGCCTTCTGCCAAAGTTGGTTGATAATCACCGGTTCCTGCGAAGCGGTCGGAGCCGTGGCATCCTGGGCTTGTACAAAAGAAAGCGCACTCAGCGCTAACACAAAACCGCCAAGTCCACGCATCGAATGTGACAGGAACGAAGAGCGCGAGAGCATAGTCTCCCTTTCGTCAGTCGTGTAATTGTTTCCCTAAACACTCACTAAACTGCCCGTTGCTACCGCGATTGCATTCAACCGAAGCTACGAGTCAAGTCTGCAGAGTCTAGGCCACATGTAGCCGTAAAGAGCGACAAAAACAAAGCAGACCAGTGGTACGACAAATCCGATGCGCATCGAATGCAAGTCCGCGACGTGGCCCATGAAAGGCGCGGCGATGGCACCCCCGACAATGGACATCACGATGAGCGATGAGCCGAGCTTCGTGTAGTCGCCCAAGCCGCGTATGCTCAGTGCAAAAATCGTCGGGAATCCCACGGACATAAAGAAAAACGTAGCGAACATCGCATACAGTCCCGTTTTGCCGCCCCCCATGGTCACCGCGACCAGCGCCACGTTGATGGCCATATAGACCGCTAGCACGCGATCCGGCTTGAACTGGCTGATCACAGCGCTGCCACACAAACGCCCCACCATGAACAAACCGAAGCCGATGGCGCCCAGCCATTTGGAGGCCTGCAACCTGGCCACGCCTAGATCATTTTCCAGAATGTAATTAACGCAAAAGCTGAAAATACCGGTTTGCGCAGCGACATAGAGGAATTGGGCGGCGATGCCCAGAGTGAAATGCTTGCGCCGGAACATGTCCCAGTTCTTTGACACCAAAAGGAACGCAGCCACATAAGCGGCCGCCAGCAGGCCGTATTTTGCCGGCTGCAACCATGCCTGGTTCATGTGAAGCAGTGTCCACATAAGCCCCAGAATCGGGGCAATAAAGAAATACAGCACCGCACAGACGATCGCTAAAACGACAGCGATTGCCGCCAGTTGAGCGCCCGAGGGTCTAAGCCGGTTCTTCTCTATGGCTGATCTACGGCTTTCGTCTTCGGCATGCAGATCCGGAACTGGAGAAATCGCGAAGACGATAAAGAGCAGAACTACGAATATGCCGATACCTACATAAGGTTTGGTCAGGCCGGCGTTGGCGTTCGCTCCGTCCCCGCCGGAAAAAACAAAATACCCGCCGACAGTTGGGCCCAGTATCCAACCAAGACCGTTGGTCGTCTGGGCGATGTTGATACGCATCGGCCCTCCTTCGGGCGCTCCAAGAACCGTCGCGTAGGGATTTGCAATGGTCTCCAGACAGGTCATACCGGCCGCGATGACAAACAAGCCCAGCAGGAACGCCCAGTACGTCCCGATGTTGACGGCCGGAATGAACCAGAAGGCGCCGGTGGCAATCAGCGACAGCCCGACGAGAATGCCGCCTTTGTATCCGAATCGTTTCGCAATCAAACCGGCAGGGATTGCCATTAGGAAATAGGCAAGATAGTTGGCCGCCTGCACCAGGCCTGACTGTTCTTTGTTGATCCGAAGCGAGTCCTGAAAGTGCTTGTTGAGGATATCGATCATTCCATTGCAGAAGCCCCACAACAAGAAGAGCGACGTGATCAATACAAAGGTGACGGCTAGGTTTTTACCGTCTACGGTGCGAAACAAACCGCCCTTGCTAGTCCCACCGACCGTGGTACTTGACGGGCTCATGGAAGTGTTCATCCTGTCGTCTTTCCATTCTGAGAATGCAGCTCACCTTAGGATCAGAAACCGTGCGTCCAACCCGCCCCTCCGAACAATGCCGTAGCCGGCAGACTCTACGCGCTCTCCAAAATGATGTTTGCGTATTGGATCGTATCGCCGGTGCGAATCAAGCCGACAGCGTTCGGTACCCGCAGCTTGAACTGCGTATGAGGCTCGTACTTTACCTGAATACCGTGCAAGACCCCCGCAAATCCCGAGCGGGTTTTAGCATCGTTAGCCTTGATGAATTCTCGTGCCATCCATGCTCTGCCAACGACGAAGTTGCCTCGGATTGCTCGCAGGACCTCGAGCACGGTCGGAACATCATCTACGAGTGAAATATCCACGGTCTCGATTTTGGACCAGAACGGAAAGCCTCGATCTGCAATGACCAAGGTGTTCGTGTGGCGCACGCGGCTGAGAAGAGAGTTGATCTGTGGGTTCAATATTCCATGCTTGATCATGACAGAGCCTCGAGCTGAATCTAAAAGCCACGCAAGGCGGTGCTGGTTCGTTTGGGCAAGCCCGGCGCCGGTGTTCGTTCGAGGACAAGATACTCGATCCCAAGCGCCGTGCAGTAGTCCCGTTTGCCGCCAACATCGCCATCTTCGTTTACGGCATAGATATCTGGTTTCAACCTTCGGATCTCCGGATCGGCGTCCAGCCAGCCATCGCCGCTTGAAATCAACGCGTCCTTTACGTATTTAATGGAGCCAACCATATAACGGCGTTCTTCTTGCGGCAAAAGCGGATGCCCTTCGCCCTTGAGGATCCGGATGTTCGCATCGTGACCTACAATAACGTAAAGTTCGCCATAACGGCTTACCTCTTCGAAGAAACGCACATGGCCGGAGTGGAGCCAGTCATAACAGCCAGTGACGACCACCTTTCTTTCCCCTGATGCAGACGGCATCGGTAGCGCTTCCGAAAAGCCGTTCAGGCTGTCACAGGAAAACATGTGGTAGCGAATCTTGTTCTCCCGGGCATATTTCTCACGCACAGGATTTGCCGTTGGTCGATAGTCTGCCCAAACATCGACCCCTAGGTTTCTTGGCAGCGAATCACAATCAGCGGACGCATCTGCTTCCACGACCTTGCTGATGTAACGCACGGCGTTGAGGAAATAGCTTCTTTCCGCGAGCGAAAACTGGGGCGGCCCGCCAGCGACTTCTTTAATAACAGCATCCGGCCAAAGCAACACGGTGAGTTCACCAAGCTCCGCGGCTTTTTCGAAGAAGCGAATATCGCGCGATGTGATATCGTCGAATGCCCCGCTGGCCACGACTTGTGAACGCGAGAGGATCAAGCGTGGTTTGTGTCCTTGCTGCGAACCTTGACCTTAAAAGCGCCGGGAACAGGATCTTCGGAAACAACAATCAGATATCCCCCCCCGCATCCTGAGAACATTGCGCCAGGAAAGCGGCGTTGGTAGATCCGCAGAATTGCCTTCAGGTCAATCTTGATCAATGGATGGGCGACGACGTGCGGCAACAGCTTTTCCCAACATCGCATCGTCTCATTGAACGAAGCACCGAGTTCATCCGCGTTCATCTTCTTGATCGCATCGAAGCAATCCATGCCGGTCTGCCCGAGGCGCGCCACCCATTTGGGTTCCAGTTGCTTAAAGCCGAGCGGGGTGTAGCCCAGGGGCCGCGGTTCGACGGGTAGCAGGTAGAGCACTGTCTCCAGCCAGCGAGCGTGCCTAGCGGACGTGAGGGATTCAATGTGTGCCGGAAAGACGCCGCCGTTCGCCGCGTAATCGTAATCCAGTCGGTTCACACCGGGATAAATCAAGCCGACCATGTCCTGCGAACCGCTTGGCTCGTCCTTGCCTTTGTTCTCCGCTTCGTACAGCTTACGCACGAGTTCGTCCAACGGACGATTGGGCGGCCTGCCTCTCCACAGACGACTCGCAACCGCTCGTGTGCCTGTAGCGAGACCTGACCGGTCCATCGGCCGAAAATTTGGCTCGATCTGAACGACAACCATTGCACCTGGCGGGCACGGATTCAGTCGCGAGACAAATGGCTGATCAATCCAACCACCCGCTAGCTGGAGCCGGTTGGGAATGGAACCAAACGCCGTGTTGAGCGACGAAGGCCCTTTCATGTCCGTCAGCCGATGCCCACGTGCTCGCCGGCCTTGCGGCGCTCGTATTCGGCTTTGATCCATCCGTAAGTTATTGCCAGCCCATTATCTAACGGCGTGTTAGGCTCCCAATCAAAAACTTTCTTGATGAAGGTATTGTCTGAATTGCGCCCACCGACGCCTCGTGGAGCGTTGAGGTCATAGCTGCGCTGCAATTTCTTGTCCGCGATTTTCTCAACCTTGCTGACCAATGTGTCGATGGACACGAGTTCGCTGGAACCGAGGTTGATCGGTGTCGCGATCAGGTCGTCGCAATGCATGATCTTGTCAATGCCTTGCACGCAGTCGTCAATATACATAAAGCTGCGCGTCTGCTTGCCGTCACCCCAGATCGTGATTTGGAAGTCGTTCTTGTCGATGGCTTCGATCATCTTGCGGCATATCGCGGCAGGAGCCTTTTCGCGGCCGCCGTCCCAAGTGCCATGCGGTCCATAGACATTATGGAATCGGGCCATAAACGTCTTCATGCCGCGCTCATGCCAGTATTCTTGGCAGACCATTTCGGAAAACAACTTCTCCCACCCATAACCACGTTCTGCCATCGCCGGATAGGCATCCGACTCTTTTAAGGCCCGAACGTTCGGGTCGCTCTGCAGCGACGTGTTGTAGGCGCAAGCCGAACTCGAGAAGAAATACCGGTCTGCGCCCGCCCTATATGCCGCCTCGGTCATGTGCGTGTTGATCAGCACGGAGCGCAGACACTCAACCCGGAAGCGCTCGATGAAGCCCATACCGCCCATGTCCGCCGCAAGGTTATAAACCTCTTTCGCCCCTTCGCAGATACGTCGACAATTGCACTCGCTGCTCACGTCCAGACAAAGACTTTCGACTCCGGGAACGCGCAGGTACCAGTCGTATAAGGGCTTCTTATCGACCGCCCGAATATTAACAAACCCCTTCTTCTTGAAATAGAGGACAAGGTTGCCGGCAATGAAACCACCAGCGCCCGTGATGACAATCAGATCATGCTCGTTCATTTTAAGTCCTTTTCTACGAAACGCTCTCACTTCTATGTATAGTTGTGGATGTTACTCCGTGCCCCCGGCTTTTTGACGGTGGTAATCGACCGCCTCAATTCCAGGCGATCTGTGAGCGCGCTCCATGCGGATGCAAGCTTTTCCGATCGGATCGTGGTGCTCCCGTCCGAAATACAATAATCGGTAAAGTAATCGATGTCAATCATATTGCTGGAGCCGAGCCGAGGCCTTCGGTATACTGTCTTGTTATGAGCACACGGATGAAGGACATCGCCAGGGACCTTGGCGTATCCGTCGTTACGATCTCTAAAGTCCTGCGCAATCATCCCGATGTGGGAGATGAAACCCGCGAACGAGTTCTGGCCCGCGTCAAAGAGCTGGATTATCGCCCGAATCTGGCGGCTCGCAGTCTCGTCACTGGACGCACGTATCTAGTAGGGTTGGTTGTTCCAGACCTGCTGCATCCCTTCTTCGCCGAGATTGCCAAGTCTATATCCGACGTCTTGAGAGAAAGCGGCTACTATCTGATCGTTTCGTCCTCCGAGGAAGATCCGGATCTCGAGGAACAGGAGATCAATCAGCTTCTTGCGCGGCGGCTCGATGCCTTGATCATTGCCACCTGTCGACCGACCGTGGACCTCTTCTTCCGAATCGAAAATCAGAAAACGCCTTATGTCTTAATCGACAGAAGTTTACCTGGTCTTTCCGCGAACTTCGTCGGCGTGGACGATGAAGCGGTCGGCATGCTTGCCGTCGGGCACTTGATCGATATCGGCTGCAAAAGAATCGCGCACATTCGTGGGCCGGAAACGAGTCCCAGCACTCGCCGCATGGAGGGATACAAAAAAGCACTGGCGCAGGCCGGACTGAAAGTAGCTGACGATTACATCATCACCGAACGGAAGGGAGATGTGGGGACAAAACAGCGCGGGGCCGAGGCGATGAGCCAACTCTTGAGTCTTAAGCCAAGACCCGACGGGGTCTTCTGCTTCAACGATCCGCTTGCGATGGGCGCCATGAACTACGCTCTGGATCACGGCTTACGCATTCCGGAAGACATCGCGGTGATTGGTTGCGGAAATCTTCACTACGACGATTCTCTGCGTGTTCCACTTTCAAGCATCGACCAGCACAGCCGACAGATCGGAGAGGAATCTGCGCGTGTTACTCTTGGGATTCTCAGCTCGAAAATACCGCTCAAGCCTGAAACCGTCGTGCTACAGCCCGAACTTGTTGTGCGCCGGTCGACTCAGCGTCGTGCAGCCAAGCCTGCGTTTCCGAAGCCACGGGCCCGGGCTTTGCCATCCAGGCAAAACGCACGCTAAAATCCGGCGCGTGGCCCTGTTCGATCCGCAGAGTTCTGTCAGCCTTATTCTTTCGAACGCTCATGCAGTCTGGTTTTGGTCTTTTGCGCCGACGGAAGATGTGTTAATGGCATCTGGTATGATGATTTTGAATTCGGTACAGTTAACGATATTGATCAGTTGCCGGAACGTCAACTGACGGGTTAGAGGCAGCCTGTGATGGATACGCCGGGTCCTGGTGAGTCGAAAGCCGTCGATCACTGCATGGATCGTAGAACTTTCCTGACGGCTAGTGGGACTGCGGCATTCGGTGCGCTTCTACCGCGCATCTCCGGTTTCTTTCCTGCTTCAAACACTCCCGAGCCGTTTGCGTGGAAGACCAATGACCTCATTTTTTCTTTCGAGGTAATGGCGGGAAGATTGCGCCAAAAGCGTCTTGTTCCGGCAGGTATGGTGGCGGCTGCAGCGGACAATTCCTCTGGTGTCGAAATTGCACTGCAATGCAGCGGTGAAAATTCTCCCGATCAAGGTATGAAATCCGGCATGGGGCAGCCCGGCTTCCGCTTGCTCTTTTCCGGGAGACGGGAGGAGGCCACGGACGGAGGTAAGCGTTTGGTATGCATGCATACGGACCCGATCTTGCAGTTAAACGTGGAATCCGTCTATGAGGCTTTTGACGGCGTTCCCGTAGTCCGACGCTATTCCCGGGTCACCAATAAGGGCGCTTTCCCTGTCGGTATCGAGTTCTTCAGCTCAGCGATGCTCCACGGGCTTGCCGCGCCGCAGGAATACGACCGGGAGCTCCGCATCCATGTCGCCGTGAATAGCTGGATGGCGGAAGGGCAGTGGCATACGCTCCGGCCCTCAGAAATGGGCTTTGTCGAAAATGAGCGTACGAGTTGGTCGGAAGCGCAAGCAGGAAGCATAGGAAGTTGGTCGTCCGAGCGCTATTTGCCGATGGCAATGGCCGAAAACAGGAGGGTGGGCCTGACTTGGTTTTGGCAGATTGAACATAACGGCTCGTGGTATTGGGAAATCTCCAATGTCTCGGCTCGCGATAACAATGCCGACGACGTCTACGCGTACCTCGGTGGTCCTGACGATCTGCACTCCGCAGCCTGGAAGCAATTGAAGCCCGGCGAAACCTACGAGACTATCGCAGTCGCCATCGGATGTGTGCACGGCGGGTTCAGTGAAGCAGTCGAAGCATTGACACGCTACCGCCGCAAAGTCTGCGAAAGACCGCACAAAGACAATTCGCGATGCTCCGTGATTTTCAACGACTACATGAATTGCCTGTGGGGCGACCCCACCGAAGCGACCGAGTTACCGATGATCGCCGCCGCGGCAAAGGTGGGGTGCGAATACTACGTAATCGATGCCGGATGGTATGCGGAACTCCACGAAGACTGGAGTCAGACTCTCGGTTCATGGCAAGCGTCCGCCACACGATTCCCGCGCGGGCTGAAGTTCTTGCTCGACCAGATCCGGCACGCTGGAATGGTTCCGGGACTATGGCTCGAGCCCGAGGTGGCGGGACCCAAGTCCTCGCTCGCGAGCAAGCCAGATAACTGGTTCTTTGTACGCCACGGGAAAAGGGTGCTGAAGAATTCGCGTTTCCTGCTCGACTTCAGGAACCCTGAAGTGAGGGCGTACCTCGATCAGGTCATCGAGCGAGTTGTGAACGATTACGGCGTCGGCTACGTCAAGATGGACTACAACGTCGATTCGCTGCAAGGAACCGAGATCGATGCGGACAGCTTCGGACAGGGCTTGCTTGAGCATAACCGTGCGCACCTGGCCTGGTTGGACGGGGTTCTAAGCCGCTACCCGACCTGACGATTGAAAACTGCGGCAGCGGAGGCGGCCGCATAGACTACGCAATGCTCAGCCGTCTCCAGTTACAATCCATGACCGACCAGGAAGACTACCTCAAGCTACCCGGAATTTTGGTCGGCGCATCTGCCGCCGTCTTACCGGAACAACTCGCCATCTGGTCTTATCCCCTTGCAGGCGCGGACGCTGACCAAGCCAGCTTCAACATGGTCACGGCTATGACGTGCCGTATTCACCAAAGTGGCCGCCTCGACTCGCTCGCTCCCCAAGCGTGGGCGCAGGTAACAGAGGGCATTCGGGTTTACAAGGAAGTTCTTCGAAAGCACATTCCCGCGGCAGTGCCCTTCTATCCACTCGGATTGTCTGACGTTACCGATTTCAAAACACCCATCGCTTTGGGCATGCAGTCTTCGGAACGAACTCTGCTGGCGGTCTGGAGAATCGACGGACCACAGACAATGCAGATACCCTGGGCGTCCGGAGACGCCAAACTCATCTACCCCCGTGATCTTGGTATCAAGATCGATGTTCAGCATGGAAGCTTAAATGTTGATTTCCCGAGAGTCCGCATGGCGGGCTTGGTCTTGGGATAATCAATAGCTGCAAACACGAACGCTGGAGCGTCAAGCACCGCGCCTGCACCGACAACAGTGGCAGTGGCAGCGAACTTACGACGGCTGATTGTTTTCACGGCAAGCTGCTGCTCGGAAGTTCTAAAGAGCGCGCACGGGAGCGCATCATTGATGCCGAAATAGAAGCCAAGCTTTTGCCTTTTTGCAAACAGCCGCTTCGCGACGCATTGATGATCATGCGCGATTCGGGGATGCGAAACCAGAAGGAGGTTTTCCGAATGCGCTGGGAACGCCTGGATTGGGGCAACAAACGATATTTCGTCTACGAGAGCAAATCGCCCAAGGGACGAAGCCCCTCGACCACCCTGTACAACTATGATGTGCTCATCGATTTCCCCGACCGCAAGTTCACCATCGGCCGGCCCGGCAGCCTGAAATTCAACGGCGTGAAGCAAGTGTGGTCTCTGCTCGACGCCTCCCCGGGCCAGGAACGTAAGCTGACTATCGAGTGCGCCGGCAAACAGTTCACGGTCATCGCCAGGGTACAGAACTTCCTAGACGATGCGTCGGGCAAGGATGAAGCAATAGGGAAGACGAAGAAGAACTAGACGTCATCACGTCATCTCAGAACGAACCGAAGAATTAATACTCTCCAAACTGGTTTGACGTCATCGACGTCGCGCTCACTCCCGCCAGTAGAAAGCCTCCACGTCGAGCCCACCATTGCAGCACCAGATGGGTGGGAAGGTACACGAGCAGCGGGACCACGACCAGGTACCCCAGCAGGTAAAGCAGGCCGGGCACAGTGTGTTGCTCGTGGAAGAAGAGGCCGCGCGCCCAGTTCACGTCGAACTGTGGACGCCAGAAATAATTGACGGGGACTACCACCCAGGCGGTGAGCGTCTGGTAGAGCCAGCCTCGGCGGTCGTAACCCAGGCGCCAGATGGCCCACAGCAGCAGCGGAGGGGTGACCACGTGAAACAAGCTGAGCAGGCGAATCAATAAAGGCAGGGTGGGTTCGAACATGTACTCCGTGCCGCCAAAGATGTGCGAGCCCGTGCTGAATGCTCCAGCCAAGTCGATGGTGTAGAGGGTCTGGAACAGCAGCAGGCCGGTCGCCTGCCAGGAGAAAATCAGAGGGCTTTCCAACCACAGTGCGAGTAGAAGGAAGAGGTTTCCGAGATCGCAGAAGAACAGGAAGTTTTGCAGGCCGTATTGCTTCCAGTAGAACGGGGCCCAGACGATCACCCAGACGGTCCAGCCGATCTTGAGCCAGAGCGGCACCTTCATGGCCGCCATTGTAGTTCGGCCGGGCGTCCCAGTCTGCAAACCTTACAGGGCTTCGCGCCGTTGCCGTCCCTTCAGCGTTGCACGGCAAACCTGCGCTCATAATCTCGAAGCTGCTTGAGCGGTGGAAAATCTGGGTCGGCGTCCTTCCAAATGTCCGTTAGGTTGTGAAAAAGACGTTTCGCATTCTCACGATCACCCGCGAGTTGAAATGCGCGACCCAGTTCCAGTTGCGAAAGAACCACATAGAGAGAGGTAGGAGCAATCGCCCGATGATCGACAACCCGCTGGAACTCTTTTGTGGCTTGTTGAGGTCTATTGTCTTGGAGGAATGCCAGCCCCCGGTAATACGCAGGCGCAAGGCCCATTAACTCGCAAAAGTCGAATGGTCGAGCCTCTTCGAGAGAGGCTCTCAACGGCGGCACGAGCACAATCACGGCCGCCCATGGCGCGCCAATCACGGTTGCGATCACTGTCGACAACGCCAGTGGCACTGGAGCCGGCCCTGTTGGCGATGTCGCGGTGATGAGCAGCAGTGGCATCGCCATCGACGGCACCAGCCCTACTAACCCACTTACTCCCGGCAATAGCGGCCAGTCGTCCGCCTCCTGGTCTTCGGCATTGTTCCCCGGTGGTAACTATAGTTCTTACGCCAGTTACAGCGGCGACGGTGCGAACGCTGCCAGTAAGTCGGGCAATATCTCGGTAAACATCGCGCCGGAAAGCAGTCAAGTCTTTGCCATTATCGAGGAGTGCAGCGGCAACTCGCTAACTGCCATTCTGATCGGATCCGCCGGTGTTTCCTATGGCGGATGTTACTGCATGCGTTATGACGTGGCAGACTCAGCGGCCACCTTCTTGGATATGGTCTCTCCGGTTGTCTCCAGCAAATGCTCAAACGGTACGGCTAGCTGCCCGACCGGCAGCCTGACCGTCACGGACAATACCGCGCCGTTGGACGGCGGCAGCTTCATGCTAACCCCCCACGCCACAGCCGAGGATAGGGCGGTGCAACTTACGGGGGGCTCGCACACGATCGTCGCCAGTTATCCTGGTGATCCCAGCTACAACGCCAGTTCTGGCAGCATTACTGTGCTGGTAAGTCAGGTCAATACTCTCATCTCTCAACCAACTTCCACGCCCTCGTCGCCAGCCGCGAACCAATCCGTCCAGTTGGTCGCCAATGTCACGACTTCGTCGGATGGAGCGCCGCCCACCGGAACCGTGACGTTCTATAACAATGGCACAGCCATGACCGGCACGCTCACCATGATCGGAACACCTCCGAGCGGCAGCAAAAGAGCTTCCACTCTCGCCATCCTGACCACCAGTTTCCCCACGGTTGGCTCACAGACCGTCACGGCACAGTACAATGGCGACGCTAACTACAATGCCTCGGAACTCTCGCCCGCTCTAACAGTTACGGTGTCTGCCGGCACGCAGCTCGCGTCGACCATAACCGCGCCTACCGCGAGCGCCAACCCGGCACTTGCTGGCTCGGCCGTGACACTAACCACGACGGTCAGCCCGGCAAGTGGTTCCGGTGGCACTGCCGCGCCCACGGGCACGGTTTCGTTCCTCGACGGCAGCACAGCGCTGTCGGGCACGGCTAACTACACAACGAATGGCAGTACGCTGACTGCGACACTGACTTATACCTGGACCTCTACCGGCGCACACAGCATCACCGCTCAGTACGCGGGCGATAGTAACTACAAGGCCGCAACCTCTTCGGCACTGCCCATCACCGTCAACCAACCCTATGCCCTCAGCCTCAACCCAACTGCCATTACGCAGACTGGCGGTGGTTCCGGAGTAGTGACTCTCACATTATCTCCCGCGAGTGGGTTCAGCGGCCAAGTTGATGTTTCCTGCACCCCAAGCTCATCGAAGGCCACGTGCTCTCCTACCCCGAGCGCTCCGAGTGGAGTCGCGGTGAATCCTGGCACCAACGCTACCGCTCCTGTGAATTACACCGTGCCCGCCTCAACCAGCACCGTTCAGCCCCAGCACCTCGCTCCCTTGGAGTCCCTAGGTGGCGGAGTCATGGCAGGCTTCTTCCTGCTGGCGGTACCTGGAGTGCGCCGCCGTGGCCGTTGGCTGCTTACCCTTCTTCTGCTCGCCATCACGTTTTTCCTTATCTCTTGTGGCGGTGGTAGCAGCGGAGGTGGCTCAACTCCTCCTGCAACAACCTATACTTTTACCGTTAAGGCCGCGTTGCACAATAACTCGAATGTAAGTTCGACCATTCAATTCACCGTCACGGTGCCATAGGAGCATCTGTCAGATACGGAGAGGAAGATGACACGGCAGTAAGCACATCGAGCCCGATATGTCACTGACCGCTGCTTCCACAATCGGGTCGTCATATTTTGCAAACGACAAACGCCGACTAGTGGGAGAAAAGTCAGCGCTCGAACTCAGCGGAGAGCGCGGCAGAACCCGTCTAAGAACCGTCCCGTTCTGGGCTCCGAGGCCGGTTAGGCCCGATTACTCAGCCCCGATGGAATTCCGCGCACGTCGGCGAGTACCCTTCCGCCAATGTCAACCGCTTCCTGCGCTCGTCTGCCGTTTGTCGCAGTGGTCTGCAATCCTCTGCAGTTCGCGCGCGTCGATGAAATCGTTTCGCCCAATTCGCGAGTTCCAATGCTTCCCGACTGTCGTCCATCAAGTCAAAGCGGGAGTAGTACTGCGTCGCGATCGTCTCGCGCTGCTGGCTCCCGAGCGATTCGGAAAGTTGCCCTAGCGCCAGCAATGCCATTCGTGATCTCTGGCATCATCAATGCAGCGGTCTTCATGCCAATTGCGTTGAGAATGGCGGGGGTGACGGGATTCGAACCTGCGGCCGCCTGCTGCGGCAGGCATGCGTTCTAACCAGGCTGAACTACGCCCCCGCATTGTCTTACCGACAAACGTCAGTTTTGTTCCCTCTGGTTCCCCAAGACTTCCTCCGATTCCCTGCCGTTCCCTCCGACACCGTGCGATGCCGTGACAGGGCAGAGTTCTGATTCTGTTCGTCAGGCGGAGCAAAGCCACACTCACTCCGCTTCATGCCAGAACACGTATCCTCATTGATTCATCTGATGAATTTCCCCACGGTCCAATCGAACAACTGATCCTGGATCAGTTGTCCAATATTCTTGCCAAATGTACGAAAACAAATGTGCGGGTAGCAAGAACTAGAGCGAGAGGCGATCTTAGAAGAGAAGTGGATTCCAACGTAGGTGATTGATTTTAAAGATGGTGAGCGCGGTAGGAATCGAACCTACAACCTACTGATTAAGAGTAGGCGAGTCTGATAGGGTCTTCCACGTCTTACTGCTTTTAAGAATCAATGACTTACCGACAATCAAGCCCGCACGGGAGCAATTTGGTCTGGTATTGAAAAGAAGCAAGTTAGCGCACATGGGATCGAATGGTACGGCACACTTATGGCACACCTGAAATAGGGTGTACCCTTCGATTGAGACACGTCTACAATTGGCACACTTGGCAAGCCATGTGAACTTGCTTGCTACTTACAAGTTTGCCTTGGCAAGTCGACGCAGGAAGCTCTCCTTGGCGGCGTGTACTTGCCGGATCTTCTCCAGTTCTGTTTGAAATCCTACCGTCTGGCCGCGGCGAACTGCGAGATCATGCAGGTCAGTTAGCAAACTGACCGCTTTGTCATAATCTTTGGGCTGCCGCATCTGGATATGCGTTGCAACTTGGTTCCAGATTTCCGGTTGGCGTCGTCCTACTTGATCGAGATACCGAGCCCGGTTTGCCTCATCCTCTACCCGTCGTTTTGCCGCGTCCGCTATGCGCTGTTCGTTCAGTAGCCGGGCCCTCTCCTTCGCACGCGCATGGGCCGCTGCCAGAAGATTGCCCACCTTACGCCGTTCGCTTGCAAAGGGCACATCAGAGGGTTGCTGTACGTCCCTACGCCGGAAACGCCGCATGAAGTCGTTTCGCCAGCGCTCGCCCTGCTCCACGACCGCAGTAATGAGCAACTCGTTCTTGTCCTTTTCCGGCAGGCCTCGAATCCATGCGGACAGCTCTCTGCGGCTCGGTCCAGCGGCGAGTGGGTTTGAAGCCTGTGCTGCAACGTCGACGAGATCCTCGTCGATTTCGAGGAATTCGATCAGCGCGCCGAGAGGACCGGACAATTCTTGCAGGCCTGCAGGCACGGGCGGCTCCATTTCATCTTCATCAAGTCCTCCATCCTGCGCACTGCGAAGCCAGCCGAGATACAGGCATCGGAGGTCGCCGCGAAGCAGGTCCGAGCGCAGAGGCATCAGGGAGGCCATCCATCCGGTCCCGTCGTCCTCACCATCCCACTCCGACTCACTTCCAAATTCAACGATCACGAATCTCGCGGTTCTTCGGACACGCACGGTCTCGCCTGGGACCATGGCCTTGAGCAACTTGTAGTCAACCGATTCCTGCGGGAGGCGGATATAGAACTCATGCGTCCCCCAGTTCGCGACATAGACAAAAGCGTCAAAGTATTTCTCTAGCAGCTTGCTCGGATCGGCTTTCAGGTCTCCCCATTCGTAGTGGTTCGTGAAGCTCGTGGCGGTGATTGCGGCCCGCGAAGAGATGGAACGGAGTGCTGCCATCTCTTTTTTCGTCAACGGACGGTCAATTGCGCGGAAATCGTAGTACTGGTATTCGCTCACCAGGTCCCTCGGCGCCAGTGGCGATAAGCGACAATCCACTCCATGCCTGCCGGTGCCGGCGTGGGCAAAGGCAGGTCAAGGATTGGGATCTTCTGGCGCGTTTTGCCTCGACGGCAAATGGCAACAATTTGGCCATCTAGCGTCATGTCGACTTTCTGCACGTCAACATCGACGCCGAGGACTTTCACACGGAACGGCAACGCTAGGTGCTCCTCAATCATGGTGAAAAAACCGCCCACTTGTTCTTCTTCGCCGTAAGCATCCACGATCGCTTGTTCGATCAGTTCCTTCAGCCTCGCCTTGCTGAGCGAAGGGAGATATATCCCAGACTCGCCTTTCAGCTTCCGGAGATGCAGAACCGCCGGGCGACTGCTCCGTTTCGTCATGTTTCTCCGTTAATCAAAGGCTCTTTGGGAGATCGATTTTCAACCCGCTGAAAGAACGACGTTCCGTTGCTGGCGTCCCGGATCGTATAGCCGATCAGGTTGTACCCTTTCAGACGACGCGCGTACATTCGCGCCAGCATGAGGACGTTGGAATCCACGTAATCGTAGACTCGCACAACTCGCTTGGCATCATGAAGTCGGTGGAGACGCCCTACGTATTGCTGTAGCGTTCCCTTCCAAGAGATGGGCATCGCCAGAAAGAGCGTATCCAAGCGGGCGTCGTCGAATCCTTCGCCGATGTAACTGCCGGTCGCCAGAATGATTCTTGGCTCGCACTCTGGCACGGCCGCGATTGCCTCTGCTGTCGATCGTCGTTGTTTCTTGCCCATGCCCCCCTTGAGGATGAACACGTTGTTCACTCTGCCAGCAAGCTCCGCCTCGAAATATTTCAAGTGCTCAGTTCTGCCGGTAAGAAGCAACGGTGAGCGGCCATCACTGCTTGCCTGGATGAGATCGGTAAGGATCAATTCATTGCGGACGCGATCATCAACAAGTGCTGCGTACACCTCCTGAATCGTCATATCGGTTTGCTCAGACGGCAAGAAGAAGTCCGTCAGCCGCGGAACTACTTCGTGCTCGAACGGCGTAGCTGCCGTCATTGAGCGGGCGCTGAGCTTGAATCGAATCGGGCCGCACTGCATATAGATGATGGGATGATGTCCATCTTTCCGTTCTGGAGTTGCTGTCAATCCGACGACATACTTTGCTTTCACCTGCCTCATCACCTGCTCAAAAGTAAACGCCGATAGATGGTGACATTCGTCAACAATCACTTGGCCATACTCTGCCACGAAGTCTTTCACCCCTTCCTTGTCGTAGGCGCTTTGAAGAATGGCAATATCCACACAGCCGCTGCGTTTGGTCACCCCTCCCCCGATTTGGCCGATTGACTTTGCGGGAAGACCGAGAAACATCGCCAATCTTGCATGCCACTGGTCCAGCAACTGTTGACGATGCACCAAGATCAATGTGTTCACCTTCCGTGACGCAATCAACCATGCTGCGACTGCCGTCTTGCCAAAAGCTGTGGGAGCGCAGAGAATCCCCTCATCGTGCTGTGCGAACGCGTCAACGGCATCCTGCTGTAACGGGCGAAGTCGACCGGAGAACGCTACTTCGATCGGGCGACCAACGGACCGTTCGTCCCTAACCATGGGCTTGATGCGGTGCGATTTCAATAGCTCGATGACCTCCGCCAGACAACCACGTGGTAGGGCAATGTGGTCGGCAAGTTCCTCGCCACAGGCGATGACTCGCGGCTTGTTGAAAGTGGGAAGCCGCATTGCTTGCGCCTTATAGAATTCGGGGTTCTGGAATGCCCCAAGGCGAAGCAACCGGTTCAGCATCGCGGAAGGAAGATCCTTCTTTTCGATATACAAGAGGTTGCCACGAACAACTTGGACCTGCACCGGAAAGGGGCCTGGTATTGGACGCTCTGCTCGCTTTCGGGATGGTGGCAACGTCCAAGGATCTTGTCCATCATCTTCCGCAGAGCTAATTCTCACTCCGACAAGATCTCCACTTCGTTGGGCTGCCAGAACAACGGCCTCAGCAGCAGCAATAGGCATCCGTTTCACGCTCGCCAGAAAGGCCCATTGGTCACTGTACGGACGAAACTCCGCATCTACGAAGACGCTGTTTCCGTCTGCACGAGGAAGTTTTTGCAGAGG